>Ga0334883_1001350_pt1 | contig 36956 bp, 32 predicted proteins | sample GraSluR1_MG_6_FD_207230 | JGI IMG/M metagenome (GOLD analysis project Ga0334883, IMG submission 207230) | Sludge microbial communities from methane-producing bioreactor in Wageningen University, Netherlands - Granular Sludge_09_05-R1 | ecosystem: Engineered > Bioreactor > Anaerobic >...
AAAGAGCGCTCCTATCGAAAGGCCCAGGTTTTCATCGGCCCCAAGTGTAAAACCTTCCCCGGATGTGAGTTTTCTTTTCTTTTTCACTGACGACATTTTCCAGTCCTTCTTTTTTGGCTTAAAATAGTAAAAGACACTTTGCTTCGCCATTTATGATTATATACTTTGGGGGCCTTTTAAATGTCAGAGACCCAACACTTTGCAGTAAATTTTACGTCAGCACTCAGGATGCTCGGCAAGACACCGGGTGGCGGCATTCTCGAACTGAGACGTGGGGCGGGTGCTTTTGCGACCGGGATGCCTTTCGCCGGAGAGAATTATGCTCTGTTTGATGACTGTTCATCAGAGGAAGAAACTGCTCGGGTACTTGGCTTTTTTGAGGACAGAAAATTGCCTTTTATCTCAATGCAGATTCCGGAACTGAAAAAAGAGGTTTCAGAAGTGCTCGAAAAGCGAGGACTTTCAGTCCGGGCTGAATATAATGCGATGTCGATGAGGATATCTTTTTCAGGAAGAGAACAGGATCAGTATGTCAAGAGAGCTACAGACAAGTCAGGCGCAGCAAAATGGGCTGAAGCTGCCTGGACCGGATTCGGCGGAGAGCTTCCCGTCCCTGACAGCTACAATAGCTTTTCTGCATACCTAAGCAGCTGTCCGGAAAACCATTTATACTACCTTGAAAGAGAGGGGACGCCTCTCTGTTCCGCACTTCTGCATTCGGCTGACAGATCCTGTGGCCTCTATTACTTTGCAACAAGGCCGGAGGCAAGAAGGCAGGGGCTGGCAGCAAGGCTCATGGACTCCCTCGCTGACCATGCTTCTCATTTTTCTGAGAATATGGTCCTGTTGGCCACGGAAATGGGCGCCAAGATGTACAAAAGCTACGGATTCACAGGCCTGATGAAAGTTTTGGTCTTATCCGGATCCGACGATATCTGATCTTAATAAAAAAGGACAAAATCTTGAAAGGGGATCATCTAATGGACAAACTTGAGAAATTCTGGAGAGACGCTCCGGGCGGATTTACCGTCTGCTCAGAGACCGGGGTAACAAAAAACATGGTTTTGAATTCAATAATTGACGGTGCGAAGGATCTTGAGACACTGAAGGCATCTGTCCCCCTTTGCTCCGATGATTCATGCGCATCAAATAACCCTTCAGGGGAGGGATGTTCTGAAAATGCCCGAATCCTCCTATCAATATACGCTCCCGTATATGAGTTCATGAAGGAAGGACATTCCCACGATCATGAGCATGAGCATGATCTGGGATGCGGAAATAAGCCTTCCGCAAGCTGCGGAAGCTGTAAGCTGTGCCAATAAAAATTGAAAACATCAAAAAAAACAGGGAGCTAAATATACAGCCCCCTGTTATTTTGTTATAGTTTTTCTATTTTTAATGCGGCTTCTTTCAACCACTCTGAATTTTCGTTTTCTATCTCTCCGGCATCGCAGAGGGAGGCGATCTCCGAACTAATAGGTATGCTTGCAAGAAACTCAATGCCGTGCTTCTCAGCTGTCTCCCTTACACAGCTCTCCCCAAAGATCTTGATCTCCTTCCCGCAGTCGGGACAGATGACCGAACTCATGTTCTCTACTATCCCAAGTATAGGCACCTTCATCTGTTCTGCCATACGGACGGCTTTCTCCACTATCATTGAGACAAGTTCCTGCGGAGAAGATACTATGACTATCCCGTCGACTGGAAGCGACTGGAAGACCGTAAGGGGAACATCTCCTGTTCCAGGAGGCATGTCAACAAACATATAATCGACACCGGACCAGATAACATCGCTCCAGAACTGTTTTACAACGTCTGCAACAGCCGGGCCCCGCCAGATGACGGGGGTCGTCTGGTCTTCAACAAGAAGGTTTATAGAAATTATATCTATGCCTGTTTTAGTAGCCACAGGGATAATGCCTGATTCGTTTGCCTTTGCCAGACCTGAAAGTCCAAACATCTTAGGTATCGAAGGTCCTGTAATGTCTGCGTCCAAAATGGCCGACTGATGGCCCATTCTCTGCATCTGCACAGCCAGAAGGGATGTCACTAAAGACTTTCCGACCCCTCCTTTTCCGCTTACGACCCCTATGACCTTCCCCACGCTGCTTAGCGGGTTGGGCTCGGCTTTGAAACTGAATGGCTGTGTCCTGGAAGCGCACTCCTCTCCGCAGCTTCCACATTCATGTGAGCAATTCTCATGTTCGGTCATCTTCTGCATCTCCTTGTATTGAATTGATCTCTCCCCGCCGGAAGCGACAGTAGCTGCATTCTTTTTTGCCTTTGCAGCGTGCCTCCGACAATTCGAAATGTCCTCCGTCTATATGGATCTCCCTGCCTCTGCAGAGTGCCTCCGCGACTTTTTTGTGCGCCGAATAAAGTATCCTCTGCAGCGTTCCCCTTGATATATTCATCAGATCTGCAGCCATGTCCTGGTCCATAGACTCAAGGTCACAAAGGCGCAGCGACTCCACTTCCTCGATGGTCAGGACAGTCACATCCTCTGCGCTGCCTTCGGGAATGAAGCGTAGGTTTTCGGGAATGCTGCATACTCTTCTGCTTTTGACCTCTCTTGCCAAATCCATTCTCCTTTTGCGTGCATATGCACACTTCAGAAATATATTCCTCCGACCGGATTACGTCAAGGTTTATTTTTTTAGGCCACGATATTTTAATATACCATGGCATTTAGATGACACTTTAGTGTAAACATAAATGTAACATGGGGTAACGTATGCATTCAGTAATATGAGTCACATTACTGATGACAGATTTTAATTTACTGTGTATTCTGATAACTAGAAATCGCCCCGTCCGCTTTTAGCAATTGATTATTCCGATCAACAGAAATCAAGGTTCACGGCAACGAGTTCCAGATTCCCGTATCGCAGTTTCAGTTACAAAGCGGCGTAAGTCCGGATCATCTGCAGGGACCGGAGCGGGGCGATATAAGATCGGAAGAGGGGGGCTCTCGTAAGAGAGTCCCCCTCTTTATTGGCATGCAATTGGGTCATCTAGGAGCGCTGGCTTAGCAACAACACCGGTGAAACTGCGACAAATACGGTCGCGTGAAGCCGTTGTGAAGCGATGGTGAAACGGTTGTAAAACCGGTCAAACTATAGTCAAACAATCGTCAAACGGTCGTAGGAGCCAAGGGCAGGGGCGGGGAATTGCGGCGTGGGCCATGCTGCGGAGAATTTGCAGCCTTTGGCTGCGGTGAATTCGCGACATCCGTCGCTGGAGAATTTGCTCGCTTCGCATCGCGGTGAATTGCGGCCAAGGGCCGCGGAGGTTCAAAACCGCCTTTCGTCCCGACATTGGACCTAATCTCCGTCGTCTCCGAATGCTTAAATCGGAGATCCAGAGGCTTTTGTTTGGGTCTTAAAATGGTAGTCATAGCAAGGACCTAGAGACACTGGACCCCCGACTGGGGCATTCGGGGACGACGTGAATGTGGTGCAAGGTTTAATTTACCACGACGCCTTATGTCGCAAATTCCCCTGCCTTAAACAATTGCTTCCCAACCGCTTCCCGCGACAGTTTTTGTCGCAGCTTCACGCGGAGAGGTCGCCGCCGCACTTCGCCATAGGGTCAGCATACGTCGAAGCGAAAAAGCATTGTGAGTTGCTAAGTCAGCGCTCCGAGATACCCCCTCCAATATCGCAATTGGGGCAGATCGGAGATGATAACGACGCAGGATCTGCCGGAATAACATCCGGCGGAAGTCAGTAGGGAATCAATTGCAAATCAGTTGGTCCTTAGATCTTAACAATTGCTTCCCAACCGCTTCCCGCGACAGTTTTTGTCGCAGCTTCACCCGGCGGGGTCGCCGCCGCACTTCGCCATAGGGTCAGCATACGTTGACGCGCAGGACCGCAAATGTTGCTAAGCTAGCGCTCCGAGATGCCCCCTCCAATATCGCAATTGGGGCAGATCGGAGATGATATCGACGCAACATGCAGTGGTTCAAGCGGAGGCGTATTGGGCATACGTTGACGCGCAGGACCGCAAATGTTGCTAAGCTAGCGCTCCGAGATGCCCCAATTGCCCCGATCAGGGCAGAGAACGGATGATAACGACGCAATGCGAAGCGGACGCTCGTAAAGGCGTATACCAATACGTCGAAGCGAGCGTCCGCAAGCCTTGCTAAGTTAGCGCCGTTATATGCCCTGATCGCCCGTTATTTGGGAGCCTTCTTGACTAAAGCATTGAGACTGTTTACTAGTTCTTTTATCCTTTTGTCATTGGCCGGTTTTTTAAGTGCCGCTTGAGCGGACATGTCCCTGCCCCAGTAAGCCCTGTTGGCGTCCCTGTTCTGATTCAGGACCGAGCCCTCGAATGTCATTCCCGCAAAGAGCCCCTTGGACATCGAATAGCTGTAGATAGAGGCTTTGGCTCTGCTGTCAGTGGCAGCTGAGGTGTCCCTGCCTACGGGACCGGCAGCTATTGCGACGTCAGCGCCAAGCTTGAAGCTGTTTCCCCCCGTGAAAGCCCTGAGGCCCTCTTCGTTAGTTATTACCAGCACAAGACCGACAGACTGTGCTCCTATCTGGATCCCTATCGATGCGCCTGAAAGGCCCATAAAAGCGGGACCGGTCCATGTGCCGTTGGGGTTCCTCAAAAGGACAAGCCCTTCCCCGACCTGTCCCCCTATCATTAGCCCGGCCTTAGTCACAGCAGGGAAGATAGCAACTCCCTTTCCGGATTTTATGACGTCAGCCATGCTTGCTGCATCATCCTGGGCTGCCATATCCCGCACAAGCTCTGCAGAAAGCCTGATCCTTCTTTCGTGAGCTTTCTCTTCGGCAAAAGCTGTAAGGCCTGTCGCAGCAATAACGGCTGCGGCTAAAATAAAAATCAGCGTTCGGGATTTTAAAATTTTTATCAATTATATTCCCCCTGCTCTCTTGGTTTTTAAACATATACCTAATTTTATACCACAAATATTGGCATTTGCTATGTAAAAAGCACTATAATAATTATCAGATCAGCAGAGACAAGGCGGTGGCTCATTTATGGAGAACAAGATCTTCGCTCCCTGGAGGATGGCCTACATCCTCTCAAATTCAGATGACAACGAACAAAAGGAGCCCGGATGCATCTTTTGTGAATTCCCAAAAATGAACGAAGACGAAAAGAACCTGATACTCCATCGGGGCAAAGAATGCTTCGTCATACTCAACGCATTTCCCTACAACCCCGGGCACCTGATGGTAGTCCCATACCGCCATACAGCAGATTTACCGGGGCTCACCACTTCAGAGCTTTCAGAGATGATGTCACTATGCCAGACTGCCCACAGGGTCATCACCGAAGTAATGAAACCCCACGGCTTCAACATGGGCATGAATCTGGGAAAAGTTGCAGGGGCAGGGATAGATCAGCATCTTCACATGCACGTGGTGCCCCGTTGGAACGGTGACACAAACTTCATGCCGGTCCTTGGTGAGGTCCGGGTGGTATCGGAGGCCCTTAATTCAACCTGGAAAAGGCTCAGGGAAAAGTGGCCGGAGTAGAAAAGAGCTATTCTTTTATAGCCCCGGCAAAGGAGATCGACGTTGAGCTGACTGTAAAAAGATCACGTTTTATAGGATCTGTGCGTATCTCCTTAGACCCGGACGACGCCTCAGAAAAGATAAAGGGCTTTCCCGAAATATTTCCCAAGGCGAATCACCATTGCTGGGCTTACAGGATAGGGACAGAAAATATCCTGGAACACTGCTCTGATGCCGGAGAGCCTGCCGGTACTGCGGGGCGGCCGATTCTAGGGATGCTCAAAAGACATTCCCTGCAAAACACCCTTCTGGTGGTAACACGTTATTTCGGCGGGATCAAGCTTGGGGTAAGGGGACTCATCGAGGCTTACGGCGAGGCAGCCGAACTTGCCGTAACAGAGGCTGGTTCTGTCGAAATGGAGCTTAACCTTCTGCTTGATCTCTCCTGCAGCTACGAACACTCAAAAACCCTCTCCTCTTCATTAAAAAAATGGGGATTTGGTGAAGACAGGATATCCGCCCTGTACGGGGAAAACGTTGAGATGAGCCTGTATGTTCCTTCTTCTTTAAAACCGGATATAGCACCTTCGCTTGAAGAGATGTTTTCAAGGGGCATGCTTCAAAAGCTTGAATGGGGAAACAGTGCTGTCCCAATGCCCAGGGACAAACAGTAAAAATAGGCTGCCCCGCTGTTTTTATTCAGCTTCTTCAAGAACGGGCAATTCTTCCTCCGACTCTTTTACACTTCCTGATCCCACTGCTATCCATACATGGGCAGAGTTGCCGGATGCGTCAGCAGCAGAGATTTTATGGCTGCCCTCACTCATTTGCCACCAGACCTCCCCTGAACCTTCTGCGGGGGGACAGAGCTCTCCGTCAACGAACCAGTAAATTTCTCCTTCGCCGCCTTTTGAGTTCAAAAGTATCTTGCCTCCGCGGCTTCCGATCATGTAGGATGCATTGTTCCTGGGCGATGTAATTTCTATGAGGGAAACTCCTCTTTTGCTTTCTCTGCCTGATAAGAAAAGCTCGATCTCCGGAGGCCACCTCACCTCCGGCCCGTTATTCCCCATCACGTGCAGCCTGCAGGGTTCTCTTGAGGAGATGCCCTCAATAAAGATGTCTGCTGCTCCCGTTGGGCAGAGCGAATTGCGCGGAGAACCGGAGAGGGGGCATACTTCTCCTTTTTTTACTTCAGAGGGATATTTGAACCAACTTGTACCGGGAAGCGTTATCTTCCTAATAATGCGTACAGCGGGCGGCGCAGCTGCCTTTATACCGACCAGAGCCTGGTGAGGCTTTCCTGTCGGATCTCCAAACCAGACAACAACTGTGTACGGTTTTGTAACAGCGGCTGTCCATGCATCGCGTAAACCATACGAGGTACCGGTCTTGAATGCTATCACGACCCCATCTTCGCCGAAAAGTTCTCTGTAAAGAGGGATAAGCCTCCTTTCGTCTTTTAATATATCAAGTGTCAAAGCTGCAGCTCCTCCCGAAAGAACTTTCCTTTCTTCCACCGAGGGAGCTTCTTCGATCCAGCTCAAAAAACCGGCGTTACCTCCGGCCGCCAAAGTGCGGTATGCTTCGGCCGCCTCCAAAAGGGTCACCTCACATCCGCCAAGCACCAGGCTGTCTCCATACCAACCTGCATCCTTTGTTATCCGGCCAAAGCCAAGTCTCCTGTAAAGGTCCAGCAGCCTGTTTGGACCAATACCCCTGAGAACTCTTACTGCGGGGACGTTAAGGGAATCAGAGAGGGCTGTTCTTGCCGAAACAGGTCCTCTGTAAAGCCTGTCAAAGTTGCGGGGCGCTGTTTGACCCATCGACATAGGTGTATCGGCAAGCATTGATGATGGGGTAAGTTTTCCTGACTCAAAAGCGAGCGCATATGCGAAAGGCTTTAGCAGGGAACCCGGAGAGCGGGGAGAGCTTCCGCAATCGACCCAGGACGCCGGTCCGGCTTCCTCTCCCCTCATGTTGCCCACATAGGCTCTGACCAGACCGGTCTCGTTCTCAACTATCACCGCTGCAGCCGTGATCTCACGGGGGAGTCCCGAAAGTGCGAACCTAAGTTCCTGCTCGGCAATATCCTGGATCCTTCTGTCTATGGAAGATCTTATGCGTCCGTATCTGTCACTAAGTCCGGTGGAAGCCCCCTGAGCCGCGGCATGCGCCGAGGCTTCCCTGCATGAGGAGGGTATAGAAAAGCGTTTTGCCGGGACAGATTCAAGCTTAGCCCTTCGGATCTCATCAGGGGAAGCGACCCCGAGTTCCCCAAGCCTGTCGAGGAGACGGTCCCTTAGTGCCAGGACCCGTTGAGGATGTCTGTCAGGACGGTAAAATGCGGGACCTCGCAGTAAACCGGTAAGAATAGCCGCTTCCGAAAGGGATAGTTCTTTTGCAGGTTTGTTGAACCATGCCCTGGCCGCTGCTTCGACACCCCTGATGTTGGAACCAAACGGAGCTTTGTTTAAGTAAAACTCAAGTATCTCATTTTTAGTCATCAGTCTTTCCAGCTGAACAGCCTGCCAGAATTCCAACACCTTGTTTCTAAGTGTCCTTTCCCTGGGGACAGAAAGTCTTATCAACTGAGTAGTTATCGTTGAGCCACCGGATATAACCTTTCCTGCTCTCATGTTCTGGACCATCGCTCTCGAGAGGGATGTCAGGTCTGCTCCCGGGTGATGAAAAAACCGCCTGTCTTCAAGTGCAACTGCGACTTTGGGCATCCATGTTCCCATTTCCTCCAGGGAGATAGGAAGTGCCCACTCTTCGTTTTTTGAAAGATATCCCTGAAGAGGGACTCCGCGCAAGTCTGTAACTACCGTAGACCTATGCCACTGTGATATTTTTTCACCCGGAACCGAAAAACCCGCTGTCAGAAATACGAAAACAAGGATAAGCGGCAAGTGCCAAATTTTACGGGCCTTGCGTAAGTATTTTTTCGTAATATCCGGGAAGTCCGGCCTTAATTTCATCTCAAAGGATAGGGCAGCACAGATATCCTACCTGATCTCTATCCTGCCGCCACCGCTTATACTTGAAACAGCCGGATCGTACATACACTCTGCTGATATCTGCGGAACATCGAATGTGCCTGACGTTACTGCTCTCAGTATGAATTTCCAGTCCAGCCTCTTTTCCAGCTTTTCTATGTAAAGAAGCAGCCTGTCGTCTCTTGCTTCCGCCCTCACAAAGGGAGGCAGGGGCTCTCCGTCCCCGCTGTATCTGGGATTTTCAATTTCAAGGCCTGCGGGAAGCGGGATAATGACCACGACATTTCTGAGATCCTTTCCCGCGGGCATAACTGTGACAGTTGATATAAGTGCCGTGCCCCGCTCGATTTTCTGTCCCGCCGTTTTTCCTTTGCGATCTGACATAGAGAGTCTCACTTCGATGCCGTTATCCCTGTTTTTTACTTTTCCAAGGGGGATACCCTCAGCGCTCCAGGAGACAAAAAGCCTGGAAGAACCTTTGTTGACCACACTGAAAGAGGTCCTTCCATCAAGAGGGACAGATATCGTCCTTTGTTGTGAGTTGATTTTTCCAAGAGTATCCCGGCCTGAGAAAAGCTCTCCTGACGGTTCTCCCGGAACTTGCTGCGCTCTGAAGAATTTTGAGAGGGCAAGCATCGCAAATGCCCCTTCCTGAGTATTCAGGTACTTCGCTTTCCTGACTGATCGCAACAAACCGGATGCCGAGGTCGCTGACCCAGTGCTGGCAGGATCCACGTGTACCCTGACAAGAAGGTCAAGGGCTTCATTCCTCAGGACGGAATCATAATTTTCATTTCCGCCCGGCACTTCCTTTGCTGCACCTGTCTTCTTTCCAAGCATTTTTTCCGCTTCGCCCTTCTGTCCCGAAACAGCGTAAGATGCCGCAAGAAAGAGCCTGCCGGAGGCATCCAGCGAGTCATTTTTGTCCCTAAGGCTCTCCATCCACCCAAGCGGAGGCTCTCCGGCAAGGGCAAGTACATAACAGGCGTATGCCCTTCTTGAGAGCGCCTGGCGCCATACGTTTTCATCATTTGCATCGTATGCTTCCACGGAAAGCTGCCTTTTCACATATTTAAGCGCTTCGCTCAGTCTTTCCTCAGGGATCTTAATGCCGTTTTTCCCGGCTTCTACAAGGAAATGCGTCCCGTAGATGCTATCCCATGGCTGAGACCAGGATCCACCCTGCCATCTGGTGAAACCTCCGTCGTAATTCTGGAGACCAAATATCTTCTGAACTCTTAGTTCAAGAGAATTTTTCATGTGATCGGGATCTCCGAGGGAGCTGTCGATCAAGTAGGCGAGGTCGCGCTGCAAAAGAAGCGGCCACGCAGAAGAGACCGTCTGTTCCATGCAACCGTGCGGATATGTTGTCAAAAAGCGTGCAATATCCTGAAGGTTCGCTGAGGGCATTGCCGACAGCATGATAGTACCGCTCAACGTACCTTCCATCCAGCCGCCGGGTATTTTAATATTTTTTGTCTTCCCGGGGTCTATGATCTCTGAGAGACTTTCTGTTATTTTAGGCGACGCCGGCCTTACAGGGATCTCCAGTGTGGTCTTAAGGACCTCACTTCCCCACCTCGCTGTAAAGGAAGCGCTTGCGGCTCCTGTTTCGGTACCTTCAAAACTTATCCTAAAGGTGTGATCTGAGTCCGGTTTCAGCGTAGTGCTGAAGTTTTTTGTCCCCTTTATCTGAAGGGGTCCGCTTGTGTCAGCATCGAGGCTGACTTTTATGCTTTTTGGGCCCCTGTTGAAGACCTGACATGGGACGGTGATGCTGTCTCCCGGCGCCAGGAATCTCGGAAGCGAAGGCTCGACTACGACCTCCCTGTTTATGTCCACTTCCGCAGAAGCTGCCCCCGACTCGGCAGGCGTGACTGCTACTGCCATCAGTCTGGCCTTTCCTGCAAATTCCGGTACAGTCAATGAAAAAACGCATTCCCCTTTTGAATTTGAGCGTACCCTTTTTACCAGCGATAGCATTTTGAACCTTTTGGCCTGGACCGGGCTCAGGTTCGAATTTTTCAGAGCCATCTCGGATGGACCTCCTCCCCCAGGCTTCAGAAGAGGCGAAGATGGATCCTCCGGTTTGATAATCGAATCGTAAATGTCATAGGTTTCTACTCCAAGCATCCTCTTTGAAGTAAAGTGCTTCCAGGGGTCGGGGGTAATAAAATCGGTAAGCGCGAGTATTGCCTCGTCGACCAGCATAACTGTTATATCGGCTTCCTTTGCCCTGCCGCTGCTGTCTGTTACTTTCAGCCTGAAATCATTTGCCCCCGGCTTGATCCTTCCCGGGTCTTCCATTGTCACCTCTAATTTCTTATCCCTGTTATCAATATAAAGCGGTGCAACTCCGTACGCCCTTGGACGTTCCCCGCCCTTTTCTTTTTCTATTACCTGAGCTGTTATCCAGGCATTGGGTGCCATTTCGCCTGTTACTTTGAATGATATTTCCGTATCTCCCTCTTTGATGTCATATACAGAACTATGGACTACATGGAATGTCTCTACCCCTATCAGAAGTTTTCCGCTGCGGGGAGACCTGATCTTTACAACAGCCTTTTCTCCCGGCCTGTACCTCTCCCTGTCAGTTATGATCTCGACCTTGTCCGGGACAATGTCAGAATCGACGGTTTCGTCTCCGTATACGTAGATATACTGCGAGGCGCGCGATCCACCTGAGGTATCTTCTGCCCTGAGCAGATATCTGCCTGCTTCTGAAGGCATAAAGCTTCCTGAAGCCTTGCCCGAAGAAAGCTTAAGCGTTCCTTCTCCCCTGGGCAGCAGTTCCTGCTGCAGACGGGTGTCCGTCCTTCCGTCCTTTTGATAGGTCACCCTTTGTTCCACGACCCTGAAAAAGGAGTACTTTATAGTCTCTGAAGGTGCGGGAGATCCGTCCGTTTTTACCGCTACCAATGTAAAATTTATCGGTTTTCCCGGAGAAAAAACTCCCTCCGGCAGGCTTATCCCGATCAATACTTCTGACGGATACCACCTGAGGACCGCAGTCTTGGTGACCCTGCGGCCTCCCTCCTCAAAAACGGAAGCTCCCACGAGGATATCAAGTACAGAGGGAGCCGCTCGATCCCTGCCGGGGAGAGTAAGTTTAGCCCTGCCCTCCTGATCCAGTTTTCCAGAACCTATGTATTCAGATTCAGGCCGGAACTTTTTCTCGGAGTCCCTGAAAGTAAATCCCTTCCAATTGGCGTGGCTGAATTCTCTTTCTTCTGTCCTCATCTCAGACTCCCAGGGCAGGCCTGAAGCAGGGCTCCCAAAAACATATCTTGATGAGATCGAGATTTCGGCTCCGGCCTTCCCGATCAGGATCTTTGGAGAGGCGTCAGCTTCTACAAAAAGCCTTGGGGCAGCGAATTCCTCAACATAAAATTCTTTCCGCCCTATCGGTTCATCTTCTCCCGGTACATGGATGCTCATGTACCAAGTCCCTGTCGGGGCATCATCCGGGATATGAAATTCTTTGGACATCATTCCCTCTTTTGTCAGAGTCTCTGTATGTGAGAATGTGAGAGTACCTTTGGAATTGAAGACTTTTACGTTCACCGGGAAAGGTTTGGAAAATGCATTCCCTGCATCCCTCACAACAGCTGCGAGGGGGATGTTTTCACCCGGCCTGAAAATATCTCTCGGTGCAAAACAGTATGCACTGTAACCCTTATATATCCAGGGATCTCCGTTCGTATCGAATACATCTTTTCCCCCGTAAAGTCCGTTGTCGAATCTTATAAAGGCAGTATCAGAGCCTTTGCTTATGGTTGCCATAACAGGATAAAGATCTCCGTCAGAGTTGTATCTGACCTGTAAAAGACCCTTTCTGTCTGTCCTGCCTTTTGCGACAGGCTGGTTCGACCACGACCAAAGCGTCACTTCCGCTCCGTGCAGTGGATCGCCGGTACTTACAGAATTTATCCAGAAAAGTGCTGAATCCGGGCCGGCCTTGACGGTCACTCCGATATCTGTAACATTCACTACCTGCCTGCTTTCGGTCCACTCTCCGATGTTGTTCTGCGCAAGCAGCAGGAACACCCCTTTTTCGTTCCCTATCAGCGGCTTAAGGTCCAGGGCGCTGCGTACTTTTTTATTGAGGCCACCCTGCACCTTATATTCTTTGTTCGACTGCATTGAAGAAAGATCGATGGGATATTCCGACCACGGGCTCCTCATGCCGATCGGTATGTTATTTTCGAATAGTTTCCAGACAAGTATCTGTACGGTGTCTATGTTCACTGTCTCTATGGGGATCCTCATGCTTCCCGCGGGAGAGAGGATCCGTCCCGGTGCTGTGAAGCGTATCTCCGGTTCTTTCTCAGGAAATATGAAAGTCCTCTGCCACTCAACGCCAAGAGGTTTGCCCCCCAGCGCCGGGAAACCCTTTCTGACGGTAAGTTTTACCCTGTCCTGGGGCTCGAAAGCACCTACAACTGCGAATCCCCTGTCCCTTGGTTCGATGGTGTAACTGCTTTTCGGTGTCAATTCAATAAACGCGCCGGCTTTGGAAAAATCAACGGGAGCCGTCGTCTCAACGTATATTTCCCCGTTGTTTATACGTGAAAAGGCATTTGAATCCCTCATCTCCATATTTTGGACAATATCCAGGCTGACAGAAATTCCCTTTGCCAGCCCCAGATTACCCGCGGCGGCAGGCATTCCTGCAGATATGGAGAGTCTCATGTTTTTGGGACTGCCGGGGGTCAGTACGTTCATCATTACTTTTCTCGACGCAGGCCCCTGCACTATCTGGAACTCCACCGGCTTTCCCGACGTCTCTTTAACATCGGTGTACCCTCGGAGCCTTGCCGGTGATACCGGAAGTGAAAATTCCAGTTCATAACTGACTGTTTCGCGTTCAATATCAAAATCTGTCTGTTTTGCACCAATAAATATCGGCGGAGCTGTGTTGAAAAGGAAGGACTGCTTTCCGGAGAGCAGAAGGCCTTCTTTGTCTCTCAGTCCGGCTTTGGCAGTTGCCGTGTACAAGGTCGCTTTTTCCAGAAGACCGGCTTTGGGGTAGTAGACAAAGGTAGTGGCATTCACCCATTTTCCGGTACCCTGAATTGCCGGAGTAAATTTAAATGGCAGCTCTTCAGAAGAAAGGGACCTCCCTATACTGTTTTCAGGTGCGGCATCTCGGTTAAAGACTGCTTTGAGCTCAATTCTTCCCCTGACCTCTCCCTGCGGGGTAAAATTTTTTATCAGGAATTCTTTTTCACCGACACCGGGAGCAGGGAGCGCTCCGAAAGATAATAAAATCAAAGCAATTACCAAGAGTATCCCAAGGAGGTTTCTCTCTGATGTTTTCCAAATCATGCCCATCACCCCGTCCTAAATTGAAGAGATAATATGAACTGTATCTTTACCGATAATACCCGAGAAAATAATAACTTAGACAGGCTATTTTACCTATTGAACATAATGATATTACATTACAGAATAATAATGAAAGGAGCGATCTTATGAAGAAGATACCGGTATTTGCAGCGATCATATTTCTCTTTCTTGCCCTGCCTGCTTTTGCAGAGGTTTGCAGCACCACGCCTCCGGCAGAAGAACAGCAGGAAGAGACGGGCATTCCCCTTGAGTTTAAAAACAGCTCGGGGTCTGTGATATATGCGATCTTCATATCTGAAACCGGAAGGAATATCTGGTCTGAAAATCTCTTAAAGGATAAAGCTCTCAATGATGGAGAGAATGCGAGCCTTGACATCAGAAGAAAAAACATCCTCGGGCTCACAGACATTAAGATAATATACTCTTCCGGCAAAGAGAAGATATGGAAAAAACTTCCGATACTCGAAATATTTGAGATCACAGACAAAAAGGACGGAGAACCCGGTTACGAACGGATCAAGCTTGGTGCCTGATAGCAAAAAAGCCCCGCGGCGCGGGGCTTTAACTTTTAACTTCTGAAGATATCAGCTGTAAAAATGATCCTGTCCCTACTCGGCAGTATGAATATCCTCGTAGTATTGTCCCATCAGTTTCTTCCAGTCAACGTTGTCATCCAGAAGGTTAGGACATGTGCTGTCCGGGTAGAACCATTTCCTTCCCAGGCCCATCAGTATCTGCCACCAGTCATGCACATCGGGTATCAGTATCTCGCCTTCGGGACCTATCCTTCTCAGTTCACGGTAGACCAGCGCGACCATCTGGCTCTCGTCCATTGCAGCCGTTGTCTTTGCATAGAACTCAACAGTATAAAAATATGAGCAGGCCCCCAGTTGGTAGAGTATCTCTGTCCATTTTGGAGAGATCTTGCTGGTCCTGGCAAGCACCATCTGTTTTTTGCTCCCAGAGCTTTTGTGGTTGACAAGGAAAAGTATCTTATCCGGATCTATGTGGCGCAGCTCTTCATATTTTGATATCAGAGCTTCCGCTATAGGTCTGATCCTGTTGTTGCATATCTCATAATCAAACTCTGAACTGGCTTTTACTGCCATCTGAATTCCTCCTGTTATTCGGCTGCCTTTGCCGCCGCACAATAAAACTCGTCAAATTATATCACTGGAAATCATCGTTTTCGGGAAAATGACCATTTCTTTGTTTATTATATGTCTTAAAATGAGCGTTAAGACATTGACTAAACTTGACCTTGTTTCTTCCTATGGCTTTTTCTACAGCGCAAAGATCCCTTATTCACTCTTTGCTTTTTTCCCACTGATGATCCCGGTTCAAAATAACAGGCAGGACGCCCCCTAAAAACAGGGGGCGTCCTGCGTTACGTCTATGATTAATATGGATCAGAGGCTCAGTCTGTCTGAGGTTTCCCCGAGGTTTTGTTTTTTCTCAGGAAAGTAGGCTCATCCAGTTCCTCGGATAATTCCTTCGGTGTCGCTTCTTCAGGCGGCATCTCAACTTTTTCCTCAAGCCATGATGGTCCTCTTCTGACTTCCGGTACAGGGGGTGCATCTTTTTCTGTCTTTTCTCCTGCAGCAACAGAAATAGGCTCGTGCCAGACCGGTCTTTGGATCTCCTGTTTGAAAATGGGCCTATGTGCACTGACAGGTGGTTCCTGGAGAGATCTGTTGCCTTCCGGACTGCCGTCTTCAAAACCTGTTGCAACGATTACTATCTCAACGTTTTCCTCCATATCACTGTCTTCGGCACAACCCCATACAAAGGTCGCATCATCTGAGATGATCTCTTCAATATATGCTGCCGCCTGCTGTACCTCGAAGATACCAAGGCCCTCTCCGCATGTAATGTTCATAAGGACTCCCTTGGCTCCATGCATTGAACATTCCATAAGCGGGCTTTCCAGTGCTTCCCTGAGTGCGTTGTCTATTCTGTTTTCACCCTTGGCACATCCTACACCCATGACCGCAATGCCCGCATGCTTCATTACCGCCTTAAGGTCAGCAAAATCAACATTGACCATTCCGGGACGCATAACAAGATCGGTCACGCCCTGAACTGCCTGCCGGAGGACTTCGTCGACCATTGAGAAGGATTCGCTTAAAGGGGTCTCTTTGCGGCATATCTCAAGAAGCCTGTCGTTGGGTACAATGATAAGAGCATCTACGCATTGACGAAGTTTGGCTATACCCTCTTCAGCGTAACGCATCCTTCTGGCTCCCTCGAACATAAAGGGTTTGGTGACTACTGCGACTGTAAGAATGCCCATTTCTTTTGCGGTCTGGGCAATTATCGGAAGAGCTCCTGTGCCTGTCCCGCCGCCCATTCCGGCAGTCAGGTATACCATGTCGGATCCCCTGAGATATTCTCGTATTTCCGAGAGCGATTCTTTTGCCGCCTGTTCGCCTATGTGCGGGAGAGCCCCTGCCCCCAGCCCTTTAGTGACTTTTTCACCAAGTACGATCTTGTTGTGGCTGAGAGACATATCGAGGCTTCTTATATCTGTGTTAACTGCAAGGATATCCACACCCTCTATTCCTTTGGTGATGATGTGGTTGAGGGCGTTACCGCCTCCTCCTCCTACAGCAATGACCTTTATGGATTCTCTGCGTGCAGGTTCAGATCTATTTTGTGCGGAAGGAGTTTTCGCCTTTGATGTCCCTTCGGATTCCTCGGGATACGGATAGCAAAGCTCTGTTGCCGGTATACTCAATTGTCCACCACTCCCGTTTGCTGTTGATGTATAATCAGAACATTTCCAACACCATTATACAACAGAGGAGAGAGACGCGGTTGGATTTAAACGAAGAAAATAATAAAAGAAAGGATAACATTCGGGCCGACCGCACAGCCTTTATCTTTTTTATGGCAGTTTTTGCCTTTCTGGCTTGGCAGGTCACCCATCCACTGATGATGGCCCTAATATGGGCAGGGATGCTCTCTTTTATAGTTCAGCCTGTCTACCGTCATCTGACAGATCTCTCCGGCGGCAGATTCAGGAATCTTTCAGCAGCGGCTGCACTCTGCCTTATTGCTGTTCTGTTCATAATACCGCTCATATACATAATTGCTTCCCTTGGAGGCGAGATCTCTAAAATTATCGGAGTCATTACTGATTTCATTTCCAGAAACGAGATAAACCAGACAAGAGATCTTGTTGAACTTATTCCTGAGTGGTTTCCTGAGTGGCTTAATGATTACCTCAAAGATTTTCTTCTGGATTCCGGATCTGTCAGGGGTTTCGTTCAAAAGACAGCACAGTGGGCAGGCGGCAACCTTACAAATATTTCAAAACGGCTGATCCATGGCGCTTCTTCGATCCTGGTCGAGATGATAGTTGTAATGATGGTATCCTTCTTCTTCATAAGGGATGGAGTAAAGATAATCGAATATGTTAAAAGCATAACGCCGCTTTCAGAGGAAGAGAAGACCATGTTCTTCTCCCGCACAAAAAAACTGCTTAATTCCGTTATTTTCGGGATAATCCTGACCGTTGCCATTCAGGCCATACTTGGAGGTCTGGGCTGGTGGTTCGTAGGATTAAGCACCCCCGCTTTCTTCGGCATGCTGATGTTCTTTTTTGGCATGTTCCCGGCCGGTACTGCCGTTGTGTGGATACCGGGAGGGTTATACCTTATCCTGTCAGGAGACATAAAGGGTGGCATATTGCTTCTCGCATGGGGATCGATCGTAGTCGGAACGATCGACAATCTTCTGCGCCCCTTCCTGATAAGCGGAGGCAAGAGCAAAGGTAAGGGCGAAGAGATACCAACGTTGCTTGTTATACTCGGACTCTTTGGCGGGGTAATAAAGTGGGGTTTCCTGGGTGTTTTTCTCGGACCCCTGATTTTGGTCCTTTTCCTCCTTATCTTTGACCTTTACCGTTATCGATGCTGTGTCGATAAAAATGAGGATCCTATGCTATGACTTTGGATCTCAGCACCATGGCAACCGCGGCTTCTATCGCCATGGACGCTTTCTCTGTATCTGTATGCATGGGTATATGCCACGGGGGCCTTGGCCGGCGCGACGCTCTTACCCTGGGGGGGGCTTTTGGGATATCCCAGTTTGGAATGCCGCTGATCGGGGCACTGATCGCAGCGAACATAACAGGCTTTTTGAACAGCTGGGCGCCATGGATCGGCGCAGGTCTGATCACATGGGTGGCATTGAACATGATAAGGGAAGCATACACGGGAAAGGACAAGACAAACTCCTGCATGAACATAACGTTGATGAACGTTTTGATACTGGCCTTTGCCACTTCTCTTGACGCCTTCATAGTCGGATTCTCAATAAAAAGCTCCGGAGGATCGGCTCTGCTTCTGGCCTTATCCGCCGGAGTCATAACTTTTTTGCTCTCTTTTTCAGGAGCTCTGGGAGGCAAAAAGCTTGGGGAAAAGATAGGGACCTACGCCGAGTATTCAGGCGGGATCGTGCTCATACTTGTGGCTCTCAATATACTTGCCAAAGCCTGAACAGGCTTTCACTTACACTTCGATAAGTTCGTGATCCCTTGTACCTATCCCCAGTTTCTCACAGTGTTCAAGAGTCGTTTGCCAGTGAGTGTCCGGGTGTATCGTATGGAAATGGTCCTCTTTTTTACATCCTCTTATCTTTTCGTCCAACAGGCTTCCTGATATCGCCGGGGCTTTCATCACGGCTTCAGCGCAGGCCTGATCCAGTGCTATCGGATCTTTTGATGCAAATATACCGACATCGGGTATCACAGGAAGATCGTTTTCCACGTGACAGTCACAGTATGGCGATACATCTATTACAAAGCTTATATGGAAATTGGGCCTTCCGTTCAGCACTGCTTTCGTATATTCTGCCATTTTTTTGCACATTATGTCGTTTGATTCGTAATCAGCCGGACTGATCGCGTCAAAAGGACAGAGTGAAAGGCATCGTCCGCACCCTACGCACTTAATTTTGTCGATGACAGCTTTACCCTGATCGTTGAAGGTGATCGCATCATGGGCACACCCGCTTATGCACTTCCTGCACGACCTGCACCTGGACGATCTTACCTTTAGCTTGCCGGTACTGTGCATCTCCATCTTTCCGGCCCGTGAACCTGAACCCATGCCGATATTCTTCACCGTTCCGCCGAAGCCGCTCTGTTCATGACCTTTGAAGTGTGTCATTGAGATAAGGATATCGGCATCCATGACAGCCCTTCCTATTTTGGCCTCTTTTACATATTCTCCGCCCGAAACAGGTACGAGGACTTCGTCAGAGCCCTTGAGTCCATCGGCAATTATTACCTGGCACCCCGTACAGAATGGATTGTAGCCATTTTCATATGCTGCATCAAGATGTTCAAGAGCGTCTTTTCTTCTTCCTACGTACAGCGTATTGCAGTCGGTTAGAAAGGGTTTTCCTCCTAGCTCTTTGACTATATCCGCTATGACCTTGGAATAGTTCGGTCTGAGATATGCGAGGTTTCCCGGTTCTCCGAGATGGAGCTTGATGGCAGCATACTGCTTCTTGAAGTCTATCTCTTCGATCCCGGCTTTTCTTACAAGCATGTCCAGTTTCTGAAGGATATTCCTCTCCGGGGTGGTCCTGAGATTTGTAAAATAGACCTTGGATCTTTCCATTGTGATCAGTGTTCCTTTCCTCTTTCCATTTCTTTGCTGTAGTCTTCCCACATTCTTTCACGAAGCTTCTCGTCAAGCAATACTTCGAGCGCCGATCTTGCTATTATCTTTGCCCCTGTCCTCATCGCTTCATGCGCTCTCTCTGTAGTGGTGGCTTCAGCAAAGGCTCTTGTATGTGCTTCGATATTTTTACCGCAAATATCCATTTCAGGCTGCACGGCAGGACATTTATAAGTTACATCCCCAACATCTGACGATCCCATGAATCCTTCGATCATGGTAACAAGAATGCCGTATTCTGAAAAAAGGGCTTCCAGAAGTTCTTCCGCTGTCTCATTTGGAAGCATGTCCTTGAAGCTGGCTTCAAAGTTGCTCCATGTCACTTCAGTGCCTGTTGCCAGGGCTGCTCCTCTGGCACAGTTGTAGACCTTCTCCATTATCTCATCAAGATAGGCTCTTTTGGGCGCCCTGAAATAAAAACGTCCCTTTGCCCTTTCCGGAACTATATTGGGAGCCGTTCCGCCCTCGTGGTAGATGCCATGCATCCTGACTTCCTGCTTGACATGCTGGCGAAGCATATCTATTGCATGGAAGAAGAGCTGCAGGCCGTTCAGGGCGTTTATCCCCTCCCAGGGAGCTGCCGCGGCGTGCGAAGTCCTTCCTTTAAATGTAAATTCTACCGCGTCCATTGCCAGGGAGCGATACTTTACGATCGTTTTACCGCAGTGTGAGTGTATCATGATGGCGAAATCACAGCCATCGAAGACCCCTTTTTCTGCCATTTCGACCTTGGCTCCGTTTGTTTCCTCTGCAGGAGTCCCAATTACAAGCAATTCTCCCGGAATCTCTTTCATCAGGGGCAGGAGACCCAATCCTGCAAGCACAGACATTGCTCCGTGGAGATTGTGCCCACAGGCATGTCCGATCTCAGGCAAAGCGTCATATTCAACAAGAAGGGCTACCCTTCCGCCGCTTCCGGGTTTTCCTTTTTTGGCAAAGAATGCAGTTGGAAGCTCCATAAAAGGATATTCGACATCAAATCCTGCTTTTTCCAAAACATCAACGATCTTTTTGCTCGTCTTGAACTCTGCGCCGGAAATTTCCGGCTCAGCAGCAAAACCGTCGCTCATTTCGACCATTTCAGGCCAATGTCTGTCGATCTCTGCGCAGAGAAGTTCAATACATTTATTTTTATCCAATGCTTTGCCCTCCTTTTTTCAGCAGACTCATATTGTTTGCCTCTGCCGCAAGGGTATTGTGCGCGGCACTATTTTTCAGCTTATTCCATTTTGTGGATATTACATTCTCTTAATTAATTTTCCTTTAGGCCCACCAAGTACCTCGCTGCCTCTAACAGCCTTCTGACCTCCGATGATCACCCATTTTATTCCTTCCGGAGGGAGCAGTTCTTCAGAGAATGTCGCTTTATCACATAACCTTTCCCCGTCAAAAATTACGAGGTCCGCATCCGAGCCCTCTTTGATGGTCCCTTTATCAAGCCAGTTCATCTCTGCAGGAAGCGATGTACATTTGCGAACTGCTTCCGGCCAGGAGTAACCCATTTTTCTAAGCATCCTTAGAGCTCTCGGGAAAGTTCCGGCAGCCCTTGGATGGCCGCGTCCGCCCTTTAACAGGCCGTCTGAAGCTATTGCGCAGTCCGGATGAGAGAGACAGAGCTGCACCTCTTCCTCTTTTATTACATGGGCGATGATAAGGCATTCGGGCTCATCTTTCCTCAACCTTTCAAAAAGACCCTCCTCGTCAAGCCACCTGCCGCGGTTTTGACCGCTTGCAACTTCAAGGGCCTCTTTTCCCTTGCCCCATCTTTTTTCAAAACCGGGGTCAAAAACAGCTGAACCAAGGTCTGTACAGAAAGCATCATAGGGATAACAGTCAAAAGTTACATCCGATCCTGACGCTCTTGCTTTATCTATCAGCGCAAGGACCTCTTTAAGCTGTCCGAACCCTGTCATACTGCCTGTGTGTGATATCTGAAAACGGAGCGGCCATTTCGCGGCAAGATCCATTATTTCCTGAGTGGCCCTTATCGAAGCAGGACCATCTTCCCTTATATGTACGGGCACCCAGATCTTTTTGAAATCGACAGCAACTTCAAAAAGAGCCTCAAGTTCGCTGACCGGGGTATTTGGAAGATACTCAAGACCAATAGACAGCCCGAAAGAGCCATTCTCAAGTTCCTTCCTGAGAAGGTCTTTCATCATTTCGACCTGATGCTTTTCCGCAGGCAAATATCTGTCTGTCGCCCCCGCAGCCTCACGCAGTTTTTTGTGTCCCGTGAGGAAGCCAAGGTTGATCCAGGGTTCCTTTCGGAAGGGGAGTATTTCAGAACCCAAGGGGCCTGACCCGCAGTTTCCTGCTATTGCAGTCGTGACGCCCTGTCTCAGTAGCGCTTTTTCAATTATGCCCCCGTCTTCTTTGTCTTCATCATGCATATGAGAGTCGATAAATCCGGGCGATACATATGCCCCGGAAGCATCTATCTTCTCTTTCGCCTCCATCTCATCAGAAGAAAGGCACGATATGACCCCCTGTGAGATGCCTATATTAAGTTTTTCTTCTTTATTGAGTTCAGGGAGGAGAACGACTCCTCCCTGAATCACCAGATCATATATAGGCATGTCTGTCCTTTTAGCTGTAGTTGATCATTACTGCAACGAATATGAACACCATCTGCACTGAGAAAAGCATAAGGAAGAAGGGAACAAAGTACTTCCACCAACGTTCGATCGGGACCTTGGCGATACCGCACATGACGGGAAGAAGTGTGGTCGGCCAGAGGATATTGGAGAATCCGTCACCGAACTGATATGCAAGTACCGCTATCTGACGCGGGATACCCAGTATGTCAGAGAGAGGAGCCATGATGGGGATCGTCGTTGCAGCCTGTCCTGATCCGGAGGGGATCAGGAAGTTGATCAGCGTCTGAACGAAAAGCATCCCTTCAGCTGCCACCCATTTAGGAAGTGATGAAAGGGGCTGGGCGAGGCCGTGAATGACAGAGTCGATGATCTGTCCCTGCCTCATTACGATCAGAACACCGCGTGAAATACCCACAACACATGCTCCAAAGACAATATCTTTCCATGCATCAATAAATATCACAGCGATCCTGCTCGGGCCATAACCATTGACTACTCCAGCAACAATACCCGTTATGAGCAGTATCCCGCAGAGTTCGTCAAAGTACCATCCCTTTTTGAGAACACCCCAGATAAGGATACTCATTCCTATAAACAGAACAAGAAGTACGGCTCTGTTGCGGCCCGTGAACTTTGTGTTTACAAGTTCGTCATGGTCAAGAGCCATTGCTCCCATGTCTATTCCTGCCATAAGGCTTTTGCTTGGATCATGCCTGATCTTTGCTGCGTAGCGCATCATCCACATTACGCCCATCGTAACGAACACGAACCACGCAACTACGCGGAAGCCCAGGCCCGAAAATAGAGGCAGTTCAGAAAGCTTTTGCGCCAGACCCACTGTAAAGGGGTTCATAAAAGCGGCGGCAAAGCCAAGCCCGCATCCTAAAGCTACGACCGACATCCCGACTATGGCATCATAACCCATTGCTATCGCGAGACCGACGAAGATCGGGATAAAACCGAATGCCTCTTCGTACATGCCAAAAAATGTCGAGGCTGTTGCAAAAAGATAGGTGAAGAGCGGAAGGACAAAGGCATCCTTGCCTTTAGTATTTCTAAGGAGGGAACCTATAGCCGCGTGAAGTGCCCCGCTTTCAAGTATCAGGTAGAAGGTGCCGTAAGAGATCATTATAAAGAAGATTATGTCGCCGGCATCGATCAGACCCTTATAAAGGTTTATAAACATCTGGAAGAATCCAACAGGGGTAGCTTCAACAAGATGGTATGAGAGAGGATCGACTACAGAACGGTTTGTTATGGGATCTGTAACTCGGTCATATACACCCGCCGGGATAATATATGTTCCGATAGTTGCAACTACGATAAGAAAAAAGAGGATAACAAAGGTGTGCGGGACTTTAAAAGTTTTCTTTGCTGCCTGTTCTGCCATTTTCTAAAACCTCCATTTCATATTTTTTTGAAGTGCCTAAGACAATAACTTTCATAAATTACAGATCTGGCCTGCGTTTATACACCCCCTTAAAAATATTGTGCTTCGATATTTCTTTAACATGGTGCATCAATTATCTACAGTTATAATCCCTTTTTTTTAAAAACGCAATTGTAAAATGAGACCAAAAGAAAGCTTGGCCCAATTTTATTATTTATTAGTCAATATTAGTCTATAGATACTTACACTTTTAATAGATGTTTATTACTATTTAACGATCATTATTCGTCTGTTTTATGATCCTATTTCAAAAAACCCCATCGCAAAGAAAACTGCAAGACCCGGTGACTGCATCGGGTGATAAGGTATGATATAAACTAGTAACATACTCATGAATGCGAGGAGGCAAAAGTCCATGGTATTAAAAAATACTTCTGAAGCCATAAGAAAGGAAAAACTGGGCGGATGCGGCATCGGCGGCGGAAATACTTTTCCTGTGGCGATACCCGATGAAAACGGAGCCTTTGTTATGTCAACAAGGCTGGAACTGGATCCCGGGGCCTCTGTAGGCTACCATAAGCACGCAGGTACAGAAGAAGTTTATTTCATCATGACAGGAAAGGGCCTTTACACTGAAGAAGGTGAAGAATGCCCGGCAGTGCCGGGAGATGTCTTTCTTTGCAGAGAGGGGCGTTCACACGGCATACTGAATACCGGTGAGGAAAAACTTGTTCTTGGTGCAGCAATTACAAAGAGCGCCGTTTAAAAAAACAAAAGGGGCCGGGGCTTTTCAAAACGGTAATGATACCGCAAGCCCCGGCTGGTTATTTAGTTTTATAGCTTATCAGCTGCCAACATTTAACAAGAGAAGAATCTAGCCTTACAAGCGAAGGCAGCATCAGGTCTGATTCGTCCATCTCCCAGACCCTTCCGTTTTTCACAGCCGGAGTATTTTTGAACATTGGGTCGTTTACTATCGATTCCCTTGAAACAGAGGGAACTCCCCTCCCAATGTTTTTGAGCGTAATAATTACATCGACGTTCTTTGCGTTGTCTGCCAATTTCTGTGGGCCATAAAAAATGTACCAGGAAAAATCCTGGACCCTTGTTCCCTTTGAATCGGTAAGGATCCGTGCTCCTGTCGCATCGATAAGCCTCGCTCCCCATGAATCCGGCGCACAGGTAGAGTAATCTGCTCCTGCAACTACAAAGACTCTCATTTTTTCGGTCTTTCCTGACCTGATATCGCTCTTTGAGAGCGATTTTTCAGAGAGAAGCAGAGTCTGCGCAGCCTCTTTTGATCTGCCTGAAAGAGCCCCCAACTTGTCAAGATACTGTCCAAGAACAGCCCATTTAGGCCTGTTCAGTGCCGCGTACTTGATCTTGGCTTTGTCAAGGTCTTTCAGCAGGTCTTTATTCATTTTAGCCCAATCGGCATCCATGATCACAATGTCGGGCTTCAGTCCTGCTATCTGTTCTGCGGAGGGCAGCCTGGAGAGCCTCGGTATGTTTTTGAGCACCCATTTAGTGTCAGCTGAAAAATTGACCCCGACAAGCTGTCTTACAGCTCTGATAGCCACAAGGTTTTCTGTGTGTGAGTCACTCAGTGATACTATCCTGACCGCTGGGCGCAGTAATTCTACCTTCCTCTGTAAGTCATCTGTTATCGCAAGAGGTTTTGATGCAGCAGCTGTTTCCTGGATCATTAATATAAAGATAAGGGTCAAGAGAGACAAAATTATGCCTGTTTTATTCTTGGTGGTCAGGAAAAATTGCTTTTGTGCCATATTTTCACCTCCTTATTTACAACTTTATCCACTTTTTGTGGATATTTTTGTGACCAACTCTGTTTTCCTTGTTAGGGATTCTTCTGTTTTTGTCTTTTGCTTTACTGAAGACGTGGACAACCACTCTAATGCTATTGACATTTATATAAAATTATTCTAAATGTCCGTATTTTTGCCGCCCATGTTTCCCTGTCACAGGTATATTCTATTCCAAATATACAAAAAAGGGGAAGGATCCAGACCCTCCCCTTTAATACTATTCTATCTGCATTTGCGTCAAAAAAACTATTCTACTTCTATCTCCTGGGCAGATTCCCAGAGACCATGGATATTGCAGTAGCTCTGTACGATAAGTGTGCCGGACTTTACAAGTTTCACAAGAGCAGAACTGCTTGGCTCTGTCATTGCAGGACCCGGTGCTGCGGGATCCATTGCTGCTGCGTGCGCAGTATAGTCGAATTTTGCCAGCTCGATCACAAATTTGCCGTCCGTCGGCTTGTAGAAAAGCTGCATCCAGCAGATGTGGTGCTCAGGCTTATTGGGATGAGGGATCTCTTTCCCTACGGAAAGACAAACTTTGAAAGCTTCCCCTGCCTTTACCTTTGCAGGTGCCTCAATTACAGGTACATGCTTTTCACCTTTAAAATCTCCGCTCTGTATCATGTCTCCCAGTTTCATTAAAACGCCTCCGTTTCTATTTTATTTATCATGATGATGTCCTTATATTTTTAACTTAGTTCATTGTCGGCTACAATCCGCATTTCTACTGCATTACATAAAACGATCCAAAAATTCTTACAAAATATAATGATATAAACTCATTTTTTTCTTCTGTTTCGTTTCTCTATGACCGTTTTTAACTTAGCCAGGCTTTCTGCAAGTTCTTCGTCGCTTATATCAGAGCAAATTTCGTTTTTGTTTTTTTGGAGACTGCTCTCTGAAATCAGCACCGGAGCACGCCTGAGATGGTCCGGAAGGGGATCTTTGACAAAAGAAGGTTTCTTTACCTTTCCTACCTTTATCTCCAGTCTGACATTTTTTACACACAGATAACTGCAGATGGAACGTGCTATCATCGGTTTTCTTGATTTCAGTGCCGGAAGCACGCTGGGGGAATCCACGTGGATGGCAATGAGCAATCCATCTTCGGAGAACTCACAGGAAACGGGACAGCTCCTCTCTGCTGCCGCGGTCCCGACTACCTCTTGCCATTGCTTTTCGAGTTCGGCAAGCTTAAGGGAAAGTTTCAGGCTGTAAGGAACGCTGCCCTTGAGCGCATCAGCTGGTTTAATTATCTCTGTCATCTGTTGCTTCACCCTTTAAACGCCTTTTGTTTTCTACGGCGACCCATAAAAGCTGTATGTCAGTCGGTGGTATACCTGATATCCTTGAGGCCTGCCCCAGCGTTCGTGGCATAAATTTTAAAAGCTTCTGTCTTCCTTCCGCTGAAAGCCCGCTGACAGCATAAAAATCAAAATCCTCAGGAAATTTGAGCATCTCCATCCTGCGGAATTTATTGACCTGACGAAGCTGCCTGTTGATGTACCCTTCATACTTCGCTGAAACAGAGATCCTTTCTCCAAGCTCTTTTTCTATTTTGCTGGAGGTTATTTCTGAAAAGACTTCCCAACTTATCTCCGGCCTTTTTAGAAGCTCTCCAGCGGGGATCCCTTCATCAAGAGGAGAAGATGCAGCGCCTCGCAGTATTTGATTAATCTTTTCGGTTGGAGGGATCTTAATGTTTTTTATCCTTTGAGCCTCTTCTTCCATTTCCCGCCACCTCTTTTGGAGGATATTCCATTCTTCGTCCCGTAAGAGGCCTATCTCTTTCCCCGCCGGAGAGAGTCTGGCGTCTGCATTGTCATGACGCAGCAGCAACCTGTATTCACACCTGCTGGTCAGCATCCTGTAAGGTTCGCTTGTCCCTTTTGTAACAAGATCATCGATAAGGACGCCGATATACGCCTGGTCTCGTCTCAGTACCAGCGGATCAAGGCCCTTTACTCTTAGGGCAGCGTTTATCCCTGCCATAAGTCCCTGAGAACCGGCTTCCTCATATCCAGAAGTTCCGTTTATCTGGCCGGCAAGGAAGAGGTTGGCAATATTTTTTGTCTCGAGCCAGGGATAGAGCTGTGTCGGGTCAACAAAATCATACTCGATCGCGTAGCCCGGCCTAAGTATGTGGGCTGATTCGCATCCCTTAAGGGTCCTTACGGACTCAAACTGTGCTTCAAGGCACATCGAAGTTGAAAAATTCTGAAGATAGACCTCCCGTCCTTCAGGATTAATGGGTTCAAGAAATATAGGATGGGTATCCTTTTCCGGGAACTTGATCACCTTGTCGTCTATGGAGGGGCAATATCTGGGACCTTCTGAGTCAAGGGTGCCCTGTATGAGGGGGGATCGGTCAAAATATTTTCTCATTACCTCATGTGTATATTTATTTGTCCTGGTAAGGCCGCAAATAATGCCTTCATAAACCCTCTTTTCTCCAAAATGAGAAAAAGAGTCGGCCTCTTTTATGCTCTCCTGACGGTCAAGAATTTCCCAGTTTATCGAATCCGCAAGTACTCTGGGAGTAGTGTCTGTCCTGAGTCTGCCAACATTCAGGCCTGTTTTCCTTAAGCTCTTTGCCAGTCCCGAAGAAGATACCATGCCAAGAGGACCTGATTTGTGGGAAGTTAGGCCAATGTGGATCTTAGCGGCAAGGTAGGTTCCTGTAGCTATTATCACTGTCTTTGAAAGGAAAGTCTGGCCTGTGCGTATCTTTACACCCACAACTTTGCCTTTTTCTGTCAACAGATCCGTCACCATAGCCTGATGTACTTCCAATCCAGGACATGTCAGTATTGCGGTCCTGTAATGGTTGCTGTACTTTACCGGGTCACACTGTGCACGCAGGGTCCTGACAGCGGGACCTTTTGATGTGTTGAGCCATCTGAGATGATGGGTCGCGTTGTCTGCAGCTTTAGCCATCTCCCCGCCAAGTGCGTCTATCTCACGGACAAGATGCCCTTTTGCAGGGCCTCCTATAGAGGGGTTGCATGGCATCATTGCAGTGTTGTCCAGATAGAGGTTGAGCATCAGGACCCTTGATCCCATACGTGCTGCTGAAAGCGCTGCCTCGCAGCCTGCGTGGCCTCCGCCTACCACAATGACATCGTATTTTTCGTCAATTTTCATCGATTATTTCAACTCTCCCTGAGTCCACGCCATAGATCCTGCCTGGAAAACTTTCGGTAAAGGGCTCGGCTGTAGAGGCAAAAACCTGCGTTTTTCTCTCCAAGAGAGCGCAGAAGAGGATGTTTCTTCCCTCTGAGTCCAGTTCCGCTGTTATCTCGTCAAGAAGAAGGACCGGGTTTTTCCCAAGCTTCCTCCTTACACCTTCCGCGGCTGCAAGTATCAATGCAACAGCGACACGGCGCCTAAAACCCCTGCTGAGCGAAAGTGAGGCAGGGGCCCCGTTTGTGGTAATAAGCATGTCATCTCTGTGAGGTCCCACTACCGGGACCTTTAAGGCTTCTTCCCTGATTTTATTTATTTTAAGCGAATACCTGAAATCTTCATCGGGAAGAGACATAGAGCCTGCCCCACCCCTTAAAAGTCTTATCTCTGTCGGATGTGGAAGGAGACCGCACATATCCTTCATCGATTCAGAAATCATTACAAGTACCTCTTCTCTCATCTTCCATATCCACGATGCAAGCGGAAGAAGCGCCCTGTCAATAAGGTCTGTCCTTCCTCCGTTTCGAAGGATGACTGTTTTTTGCTTTATACCCCTCCTGAAATCGTGGAGCCTGGAGGCATATGCCGGAACAATAAGAGTAAGGACCATGTCCATCAGTCTCCTCCTATAAGAAGCTGATCCTTCTATTATCGACATATCGTTGGGAAGGAATGAGAGGACGGGGATCCTCCATCTTAAATCTGTTGCAGTAATTGTTTCTTCTTCAATTCTGATAGTATATCTTGATGAAATTTTAACTTTTATTATCTCTCCGTTTTCATCGTCAAGCTGACCGGTAAGCTGGATTTCAGAAGATCCGCTGTTCCATGTCGGCAGAGACGAAGATCTGGTTCCCCGTTCAAGGGGTCCCCATCCGGAGACAATATTTATACCCTCAAGAATATTTGTCTTTCCGGAACCGTTTGGACCGGTAAGTAAATTCAACCCCGGGGACCATTTAATCTCCCGGGGTTCAATGTTTCTGAAATTATTGAACCTTACCCTGTTATATCCCATCTCCGGAATCAGGTTCTGTTTCGCCTATATTAAGTTCTTCTTCTGTAAGGTTGATCGGTGCAATGAGACATATAAACTTTTCTCCGTCTGACCTTCTGACCACCATATGTCCGGAAGATCCGTTGAAAGAAAGCCTTACGTGCGGTTCCCTGAGGACTTTAAGTGATTCCATAAAAAATTTGGAGTTTACGGCTATCTTGAGGTCTTCGCCGGATATTTCTGCAAAAATCTCTTCTTTAGCATTTCCAAAATCCGGAGCCCTTCCCCTCATTACAAATTTATTTTCCTTTGCTATATCAAGAATTACCATCCTGTTGTAATCCTTAACTATGACATCAACCCTCTCAAGAGCTGATATAAGGTCCCCTCTGTCCAGTATTACCGTTGTTGTATGGGCTTTAGGAAGGATCTTTTCATAGGCTGGAAAATGTGATTCAACTCTCCTTACTGTAAATTCAACGTTATCTGCCTTAAAATAAAATTGAGCGTCATCATACATTATCTCAACGGAATACTCCGGGTTAAGTGACGCCAGTATTCTTTGTATTTCTTTTATCCCCTTCATAGGCAGAAGGGCACTTTCCGAATCAACACCTTCATTAACTGCCGCTCCTGAAAGAGCAAGCCTCCTTGTATCTGTTGAAACTATGTTCAATACCCCGTTTGATATTTGAAAATTAGCCGAGGACAGATAAAGCGGGAATTCTTCTCCCGAGGAAGCTGCAAGGGTACCCTCTTCTATCACTTCTGCAAGTTCACCTACGGAGAGCCTGCAAAAAAGCTTGGCCTCTGCTGATGTCGGAAGTGAGGGAAATTCTCTCACAGGATAAGTGCTGAAATTATATTTACTCTTTCCTGCTTTAAGAATTACCTTACCATCAGAGACTGTAAGGTTAAATTCTTCTCCGGGTGCCTTTTTAAAAAGTTCACTGACAATTTTTACCGGAAAAACTGCCTCTCCCGGTTCCATGACGTTTATTCCTAAAGCTGTACAGATTATTGATGTTCTGATATCTGTCGCCTGCAAAGTTACCCTCTCCTGCGTAGCTTTGACTAGCACCGAAGAAAGGATACTCATTGAGCTGGAACTTGAAGTGCTTCTTTCGGCAAGTCCCCAACTCTGGAGGAATAATTTTTTGTTTATAGAAAGTTTCATAAGGATGACCTCCTGCTCTTATCTGTATAATATCAAAAACAAGTAATAGGCGTAGTAGGGGCTGTGGATTTGTTGAAAACACATAAAAACACTTACAGGTATTGATTTTACTATGTGAATAAAAAGAGAAACAGAAAAATTATTAATCCACATTATTCACAAAATAAAAGAAAAAAATTAAAAAACTTTTTTACACACAAAAATATACACGAAAAAATTGAGAGAATCTACAGCTTACTTACAACATTATCCACAAAAGAGCGGACCCGCAGATCATTTTTTAAAAGTTCTTCTATTTTTTTGCATGCATGGATAACAGTTGTGTGGTCCTTTTTGTTGAAGGCATATCCTATCTGCTGTAGGCTTTCACCGGTCCTGTTCCTTGCGAGATACATAGCGACCTGTCTTGCCAGAGCAAGGTCTGCTGTTCTCTTTGGAGAGATAAGATCCTCCGTTGAGATACCGAATGTCTCTGCCACCAGTTGCTGTATAAGACCAATATTTACCGGACCCGAGCGTGTATCGTGCAACAGGTCTTTTAGCCATAAAGACACATTTTCCATTGTCATTGGATCAGAGTTGAATTCAGAACATGCAACGATCCTGTTAAGCGCTCCCTCAAGCTCCCTGATGTTGCTTGGGATGTTTTGGGCTATAAAAAGAATAATGTCGTCAGGTATCTGATATTTTTTAATTTCAGCCTTTTTTTGGAGGATGGCAACACGTGTCTCAAGATCAGGCGGTTGAATATCTGTAACGAGACCCCATTCAAAACGCGAAACAAGCCTGTCTTCGACTCCCTGGATATCCCTGGGTGGCCTATCAGAACTGATTATTACCTGTTTCTTTGAATTATGCAGAGCGTTGAAGGTGTGGAATACTTCTTCCTGGGTCTGTTCTTTGCCGGCGATAAACTGAATGTCGTCTATCATCAGCACATCCAGTTCCCTGTAACGGGATCTGAATTCATTGTTTGTGTTGTTTCTTATGGAGGTTATAAGATCGTTTGTGAACTTTTCCGCGCTTACATATAGGACTTTTGTATTTGGCTGCGTTTTTTCAATATGGTGTCCGATAGCGTGCATCAAATGCGTCTTCCCAAGTCCAACCTTTCCCCAGATAAAAAGAGGGTTGTATGCAACTCCAGGCGATTCTGCAACTGCGAGACATGCTGCATGAGGGAGCCGGTTTGACTTTCCGACTACGAAAGAAGAAAAAACATAATTGGGATTGAGGCCATTCCTGCTGAGAGAAATTTTTGCAGGGGAGGCAGCGGCGACAGCCCTGCCGGCCGCACCTACATCCTCTTTTATCTCCTGGCTTACCTCTATCTCGATGCTGGTGCCAAATCCGGTCTCAACCAGAAGGTCATTCATTTTATTAAGAAAGCGGGATTTGATCTGTTCTTTGGCAAAAGGGGTGGGCACATCAATAACAAAAACGCCATCCTTCATGGAAACCGGAAGACAGGTGTCCAGGTAAGTCCTAATTGCGCTGTCAGAGTTTGAAATAACTTCAACACAGTGAGTTTTGAATTCACTCCATAAAATATCTAAATCTTTGGCCATCAATTTTCACCCCAGGGGACAGATAGTAACGAAGAAAGACTGTCCGAACAATTGTATCATGAAGAACTCTTTGTGAGAAAAAACAAAAAAACAAATTAAATCCACAGCACATATCCACATGTCCACAAACACATCCGGAGTTTATGTGGATGATGGAAAAGATCAGGATAAAAGAGCAAGCGGAAAATATAACAAAGTCATAAAAATTAGACTAATGCTGACCAAGCTTGTTTTACAGCAGTGGATAACCTTTACCCAAAACGCGTTATTTGTGGATATGATGATACTAATGAGTAAACAAACGCTCTGTTTCGGAACAGACTTATGATAATAACAAGTTTGTGATTATTTTGAATAACCGCAGAGTGAGTGGAAAAGCGGAGGATTTTTTATTTTTATCCACAGCTTGTGGATGAAAAATGTGTGTATGTAGGTTAAAATTCAGAAAATAATAACTTGCATTAAGAAAAATAGAATCCATTACATATGAAAGGGAATCAGTTAAAGTATCCGTTTTTTACCCTGATCGATTTAAGATAAGCATCTGAAAAGGTCCATAGCGAATGTTTAAGAAGTGCAAGCTGCCATTTATTTCAGAATTGGAAGGCTTATAATGCCGGGAAAAGAACAATATTGTGTGTTTAGCATTAGACTTTTTTTGACTATTAACATAAAAAACAAATGCTCTGCCTCTTTATTGGCAGAGCATTGTTAATGATATGATTTACAATGCGGTTTTTATTAAATTACTGAAGTAATTTCCATTTCCAGGTCTCTCCATCTTTAAATTCTTTTGGTTCGCCTGTCATAATCGCCGCATTGTCTGTCATAATGATTTTTTCAAATGTAACAGGGAAAGGTATATCTTTAAATTCAAGTAAAGGGTTTAATTTTGAAAGTATCATATTTGTAAGAAACTCAGGCTGGCTCATGCCTTCAACTTTTATGACAGTATTTTCGAGGTAGACTCCGTCATCACGCAGGCCCAGAACTCCGTTTGCTGATATTGGAAGTTCCAGGTCGATAATTATCTTGGTCCTGAATTTTCCTGAGGCGGTAAATCCCTCCCTTTTAAAGTCAAACTGAAGGTCGGAAAATCCTTCAGGATTATCATTTTTTTTGAAATAATCGTTGACATCCTTCTCCGTAAGTACAACTTCACCCTTTGAGCTTTTTATCATTTGAGAAAGGTAGGAGGCGCTGTCTACAGATCCATCCGGAGCGGAAACTTCCTGCAGAACGGCAAGCAATTTCATTTTGTCTATTCTTATCCCGTCTATTGTTCCTCCGTTTATTTCTATCCACGCAGTCAGGCCTTTGATCCTTACTACAGCTGATTCAGGTCTGAATTCAGATGCGATGTTTCTTCCTATGGACTCAGGAAGGATCTTTTTCGGTACTGCTTGAGCAGGCAGGCCCAATATGCTGGATATAAAGAGGAAAGAAAGTATCATTGTAATATTTTTTTTCATTAATAATCCTCCAAGTAATCATTTGATCTTTTTATGATTTTAGCTCTATTTACATAATTTTCTACGCAATATTAATGATGTTTTCATTTTCATTTCTATCAACTATGATTAATAAATGCTTAAATTAATTTAAAATGTACTGACGAGCAACTTTTCTACAGAGAGGATCTAAATGACGATATTTCAGCTCTTTCTTTTCTTCTTTAGAATAAGCGCGGTAACATTTGGCGGCGGGATAGTGATCCTGGGTATGGTCAAGCTTGGGATAGCTGACCGGAAGGATATTTCTGATACTGAATTTTCAGATATGCTTAGCCTTGCTGCCTCTGTTCCGGGCCCTCTTGCTGTCTCTATTTCATGGCTCCTCGGAAGATATTACAGAGGGCTTAAAGGCAGCGTGGCTGCAGTTGCGGGAGCTGTCCTTCCTCCTTTTCTGATAATCCTGATCCTCTCCCCTATCATTCTTAAATATTCAGGGACCACTGAGGTACAGGGGTTTTTTAAAGGTGTCCTGGCCGGTACGGGAGCCATCATTACAATGGTCGTATTTGACAATGTCAGATCAACACTTTCATGCGAGTGGTGGAATATTGTCCCCTTTGTCATTGTCATCGCATTGATAGGAGTATTTGGGATCAACCCCCTGCTTTCTATGCTTGCGGCATTTTTAGTACAGCTGATAAGGGAAAGGCTTGCATTACGATGAAGGTACTTCTGGAACTTGCCTTTTCTTTTGCACAGATAGCTGTGGGCGCTTTTGGGGGAGGACTCTCGACACTTCCTCTCATAGAATATCAGCTTGTCAAAGCGACCGGATGGCTTACCTCGTCCCAGTTCGGACAGGTCCTGGCACTTTCCCAGGTGACTCCCGGACCTATTGCTATAAATGCTGCCACTTTCGTTGGTTTTCAGCAGGCCGGCATCCCCGGGTCAATTGTTTCTACTTTATCGATCGTTATTGTACCCGTTTTGATTTTGTGTGCCGTATCATGTGTTTTGAAAAAATTAGAGGCAGAAAAAAGCAGAAAATTCAAAGATATGCTGCGCCCAATTGTTGCCGGCCTGCTTACACTATCGCTTGTTTCTCCACTTACAGTAACCGTAAAAAATGGTGTTATGACTATGGCAATGCTGGTCATAGGAATTTTGCTCATGCGAACATGCAAATTCTTTAAAAATTACCCTCCCTTGTTGCTTGTTATTTACGGTATAATTGGTGCGGTCATCTTTTCCTGAAATATTATTATGGTATAAGACAGGGCTTATAAAGAGAAGAAATGAATATTAATTATCAAAAACAAAGATAAATTATTTAGAAAAGTTTTTTTCATTAAAATAATACGATAATAATATGGCCACAGAAATATCAGGCAACTTAAGAACAAGGATACGAGATTGACTAAAATGCTTCTTTGATGTAATTTGTTCCCGTGATTCTCTCGTTTTTCAGTTATTAGTTCAAATGTTTCAGAACGAAGAATTTGAAATATTAGGTTTTGCAATATTAGGAATAATTAATATAATTACAGTTATTCTCTGTCATGCAGGAAAGGAGGGCTGTAAGGAAGAGCGATTTGTAGCAGCTTTTTATTTAGCTCATGCATCTGCAGATAGTATTTAAAGTCATTATCCAATAACGAGAACAAGAAATAGAGACTTGAAGGGAGAGTTTTTTTGATGAAGAAATTTGCAGTTATCCTTGCAGTAATGTTTCTTTTCGTAGCAGCAGTAAGCCCGGCAACAGCAGCTCCTATCGTTTTCCGTTTCGCAGGTCAGTCTCCTCCCGACCACATGGCGACCAAGACAATGAATGATATGGCCAAGGAAATCGCACAGAAGACCAGCGGCCGCGTTGAGGTCAAAGTCTATCCCGCAAACCAGCTTGGAAACTACTCGCTTGTTATGGAAGAGATGATCCGCGGAACAGTCGACATGTCCCTTATGTCGATCGCAAGCGAATTTGACCCCCGCCTCGAGCTCGTTTATGTCAACGGATTTATAAGCGGCTACGAAGATGCGAAAAAGGTCTTTGTCCCCGGTGCATGGCTGCCCAACAAATTGAATGAACTCAGTTCCGCCCTCGGCGTAAGGCTGATCGGATCCTACATCGAAGGAATGATCGGTATCGGATCAACGAAAGAACTCAAAGAACCCCTCAACCCGAAGGTCGACAAGGGCGTTCTTACCAGAGTACCGAACATGGACGTTTACACTCTCGGAGCAAAAGCAATGGGTTTCCGCCCGATTACCATCCCTTACTCAGATGTTTACCAGTCAATGCAGACAGGCGTATGCGATGCAGTTGACGGTTACCCTGTAGCAGCGGCATACACGATCCTGGGAGACGTTCTGAAGTACTGGTACCACACCAACTACTCAATGGAGTACCTTGCGATCATGGTCAGCGACAAATCCTGGAAGAAGCTCACTCCTGCAGATCAGAAGGTCTTTGAAGAAGTGGCCAAGAAATACACACTTCTCTCTATAGACAACGCTAAGGCAGAAGACAACAAATACATGGATCTCATGGAGAAAAAAGGCATCAAGGTCTTCAAGTATACCGAAGCTGAACTTAAGCCCATCAAAGAAGCATGCATAACAACATGGACAGAGCTTGGCAAGCGTGGCATGACTGAAGAACTTATGAAGGAATTTGTAAAGAACCTCGGTAATCTTTAAAGAACTTCAGTAAATAAAAATTATCGATAATTAAAGCAGCATCCGGGAAGTCCACGGGGAGGAATATCCTCCCCGGATCTTCCTTTTTTTGAAAGGAGCCCCATTTATGACACAGGCGCAGTGTAAGTTCATCGAAGAAACAGAATACGAAGCACCGGTTTCAACTGTAAGAGTGGCAACAAACCCTTTTGACAAGATCGTGACCAGAACTTTCGCAGTAATTTGTTTCGTCATGGCAATATTGCTTGCCGTAATTATCAGCGCGGCAACAGTTATGCGTTATATTCTTGAAATGGACCTTTACGGCTACGAGGAATGGATAAAGATATTCGCTTTCTGGCTCTATTTCATGGGAGCGGGTTACGGAGCTTTTGCGGGATCGCATGTCTCCGCCGACCTTGTTCAGTCTTACGTTAAAGAAGGATTTATCAAGCGGTTGCTGATATTCACAAAAACAGTCGTGACTTTGTGTGTCACGCTCCTTTTCACATGGTATGGATGGGACTTCTTCTATTTCGGTTTCGCGGG
>Ga0334883_1001353_pt1 | contig 36895 bp, 32 predicted proteins | sample GraSluR1_MG_6_FD_207230 | JGI IMG/M metagenome (GOLD analysis project Ga0334883, IMG submission 207230) | Sludge microbial communities from methane-producing bioreactor in Wageningen University, Netherlands - Granular Sludge_09_05-R1 | ecosystem: Engineered > Bioreactor > Anaerobic >...
CCTGCCGGTAAACACAACTGTAATGCCTATCGAAGAAGCAAAAAAGACAGGTGCGAAGGCGCTCTTTGATGAAAAATACGGAGACGAAGTAAGAGTGCTCGAAATACCCGGATACTCGACAGAGCTCTGCGGCGGTACACATGTCAAAGCAACAGGTGAGATCGGTGTTGTCAAGATCATCCGCGAAGAGGGAATAGGCTCCGGAGTAAGGCGCATAAATGCAATAGTGGGACAGAACGCACTTGCGACCTTCCAGCGTTTCAGCTACCTGTCAGGTACTCTCATGTCAATGCTTGGAGAAGATCTTGACTCAGTCCTCAACAGGGTGGAAGACCTTCTTGACGAAAAGAAGATGCTTGAGAGAAAAAACAGGGAGCTGCAGGTCAAGGCTGCCATGTCCGATATTGAAGAGAGCATTAAACCATGCGCCAGCGTCAACGGCGTTGACCTCATAATGGAAAAGTTTGAAAACATGAATCCCGATCTTCTTAGGCAGGTCGGTGACAGGATAAAGCAGAAATACCCGGTCGCAGTGATACTGCTTGCAGGAATAGGGGAAGAACAACATGTGACGCTGACTTCCATGGCGAGCGAAGAAGCAGTCAGCAAGGGCATCAGGGCAGATGAATTCCTGAAGGAGATAGCTGACCTTATCGGCGGAAGAGGCGGCGGAAGACCCACTCTTGCGCAGGGAAGGGCTCCTGATGCAGGCAGACTGAACGAAGCCGTCACAAAGGCACCTGAGATCTTTGCCAGACTTGCTGCAAAAGGCTGAGGCCGGCCAGTTGGAGAGGATAGTTGCTGTAGATATAGGTTCCGTAAGGGTCGGTGTTGCGGTAAGCGATCCGTTCGGATCTTTCGCTCAGGCATTGACTGTCCTCAGCACAAAGAACGACTGGATAGAAGAACTCAAAAAGATCATGGATACCTACCGGACGACAAAACTTCTGGTAGGCCTTCCGCTCAGGACCGACGGGAATGAGGGGCCTGAAGCTCTGAATATCCGAGAGATCGCTGATAATATCGTCGTCAGATATCCTGACCTGGAAATAATTTTTTGGGATGAGCGCTTTACAACAGTTATAGCGCAGCAGTCCCTCTTAGAGGGAGATGTCTCGAGGAAAGGCCGAAAACAACGGGTAGACATGGTCGCCGCCTCCCTTCTCCTTCAAAGTTATCTGGACAAGGGGAGGTCTGAATAGACTTGGAACTTCCGCAGGGGACTAAAATGACCCCCATGCTGGAACAGTACATGTACTGGAAAGAGCAGTACCCTGACTCTCTTCTTTTTTTCCGCATGGGTGATTTCTATGAAATGTTTTTTGAGGATGCCCAGATCGCATCCTCTGTTCTTGATATTGCCCTAACATCACGTTCCCGCGATGCAGAAAACGCCATCCCCATGGCAGGTGTCCCATTCCACGCAGTCGATTCCTATCTTGGAAAGCTGGTAGCGGCAGGTCACAGGGTCGCCATATGCGAGCAGGTAACAGTTCCTGACGGAAAAACTCTTGTCAAAAGGGAAGTAACTAGATTAGTGACACCCGGCACTTGGCTTTCTGACAGCTCAGAGTCAGATGGAAACCTTGCCGCCTGCTTTTTTGACGGGAAGAACATCTCACTGGCACTCCTCACTACTGCAACAGGCACTCTAAAAGCCGGTACCTTTAATGTTGAAGAGGCATCATCGCTCCTCTCTTCATTCCGCCCTGATGAAATACTGATCCGAAAGGGACAGAGCGAGTATCTTTCTGAAATTTATTCAGACCAGGGCGGTCCCAATATAGTTGAAAGAGAAAAGGGAGAATTTGAGCCAAAGACAGGTTCGGAATGGCTCTGCAGAAAGTGGGGGATAGCCTCTCTCAACTGCATGGGGATCGATGACAGGGATACGGCAGCAGGTGCATCAGCGGCAGTTTTGAGATATCTGGAAGAGACCCAGTTTTCTCAGGCTCTCCATGTGACCGGGATCACGCCGGTCATGCCGGCGCAATCGCTTATTCTCGACAGGAACACAGTAAACAATCTTGAACTTACAGAACCCTCTGACATCTCACTATTTTCTGTCCTCAACAGATGCCGTACTGCAATGGGCAGGAGGACTCTCAAAGAATGGATACTCTCACCCCTTCAGGACATAGGGACTATTGAACAAAGACAGGATTCCGTCGAAGAGCTTGTAAACGATAATTCTACGCGCAGTGAACTGCAGCGTAGCCTCTCGTCTTGCGGAGACATGGAAAAGGCAATAAGCCGAATGACTCTTCGGATGGGATCTCCCTCTGATCTTGTCACAATAAGAGAGACCCTCCGTGCACTGCCTGTGCTGATAAACATGATGGCAATGAACGAGAGGCTGAAAAACTGGACTATAGATGTTGATCATCTGGAGGAACTCTTTATTCTTCTTGGATCCTCAATATCGGAAACCGTTCCCCGTTTCGTCAGGGACGGAGGTGTCATAAGAAAAGGTTATGACAAGGAACTGGACGAATGGAGAGACAAGGCGGCACATTCTTCTGAATGGCTTCATAGATTTGAAGAAAACGAAAGACAGAGGACAGGTATAAAGAACCTGAAGGCCGGTGTAAATAAGGTCTTTGGTTATTACATTGAAATACCTAAAGGCGGGCTGAACAGAGCCCCTGCAGAATACATCAGGAAACAGACACTGGTAAACGCTGAACGCTTTATTACCGAGGAGCTCAAAATATTTGAAAAAGAGATGTTCAGGTCCGAAGAAGAAATACTTTCCATTGAGGAAAGGATCTACTCCGAGATCGTTGAGGCCACTCTTTCAAAGAGTCAGGAGATACTTAACGCGGCAAAATTCATTGCCGCAGCAGACCTTTTTTCTTCCCTGGCAGAAATAGCTTCAGAACGAAGGTACGTAAGGCCTGTAATGGAAATGGGGACAGACTTTATCGTAAAAAACGGAAGACATCCTGTAATAGAGGTAATGCTTGGAAACCGCCCTTTCATGCCGAATGACCTTTCTCTGAGCATGGTTTCCGGAAAAAGGATAGCAATAATCACCGGCCCGAACATGGCCGGAAAATCGACCTATCTTCGCATGGCAGCCCTTATCGCCATAATGGCCCACATGGGCTCTTTTGTGCCCGCAGAGAGCGCAAAAATAGGGCTGACCGACCGTGTCTTTACCAGAATTGGCGCACGCGATGAACTTGCGAGAGGGCAGAGCACCTTTATGGTCGAAATGGTGGAGACCGCCAATATCCTTCGAAACGCAACAGACAGGAGCCTTGTCATTCTTGACGAGGTGGGCAGGGGCACCTCCACTTACGACGGACTAAGTATCGCATGGTCAGTTATAGAATACCTGCAGGGGCAGGAGGGACGAAGGGCTGCTGTCCTTTTTGCGACACATTATCACGAACTTACAAAACTTGCCGAAATGCTTCCGGGAGTGACGAACCTCAGTATGGCGGTGGAAGAGGGCAAGGAGGGGGTCACCTTCCTGCATAAAGTTGTTGAAGCACCATCCGACAGGTCATACGGAATAGAGGTGGCGAGGCTCGCCGGGGTTCCGTCCCTGGTACTAAGGCGGTCCAAAGAACTGCTTGCAGGTTTTGAGACTTCATCGAATGAGCAGAAGTCCGCTTTGCCTGCCAACGAAGAGAGTCAGATGAAGCTCTTTGACGTGGGACATGAGGCCATACTTGAAGAACTGGCAGCTACTGATCCTGACGAAATGACCCCGATGGAAGCTCTTCAGGTCGTTTACAGGCTAAGAAAAGAGAGCCGGAAAGTGTTGGGATTCAAATGATAAAACGTCTTGACAAGGAAGTATCAAGCAGGATCGCCGCCGGTGAAGTGATCGAAAGGCCATCGTCAGTTGCCAAAGAGCTCATAGAAAACTCAATTGACGCATCAGCGCGAAATATTACCCTTTATATTGAGCAGGGAGGGAAAACCTCTTTCGTCATAGAAGATGACGGTTGCGGAATTTCATTCGAGGAACTTCCCCTTGCGCTGGAAAGATATGCAACCAGCAAAATTACCACTCTTGATGATCTGGAGAGGATATCTACTCTCGGTTACAGGGGAGAGGCCCTATCCAGCGTTGCAGCAGTAAGCAGGATGGAGATCCGCAGCAGGGAACGGACATCTGATGCCGGCGGGATAATAAGGTGTGAAGGCGGAACGGTTACTCTCCATACAGAAACTCCTTCCCACCCCGGAACAAGGATCCAGGTGGACGATCTCTTTTACAACCTTCCTGCAAGGCGCAAATTCCTCAAAACTGCATCTGCCGAGCTCAGGAGGATACTTCAGGTCGTAAACGATTACGCGCTTGTCAATCCGGAACTGACCTTCAGGGTCTTCTCTGACGGAAAGAGGATATTGGAGCTGCTTCCTCCGGGATCAACAGATAAAGCCCTTCAAAGGCGCTGGGGCAATGAGACCCGCCTTTACAGTTCTGAGACTGCCTATAACACCAACAGTGTGAAAATATGGTGGAATCCGATACCGGACAGCAGGCGTACAGTGATGACGATCTTTGTCAACGGCAGAAGGATACAGGATCCTACGATAAGATCAGCGGTGTGCGGCGGAGAATCGGCGGCTTACGGTGAATGGCTTGTCGTACTTGAAATGCCGCCCGAAGATCTTGATGTCAATATCCATCCTGCCAAAGAAGAGGTCCGATTCAGAAGATCCGGAGACATATATAAACTGGTACTGCAAACGACCCGTAAGATATTTTCCGGGAAGTACTCCTTCACGGCGGAGAATGAGCCCCAAACAGGGAGAGATACTTCGTTTACATTCTCAGAGAATAGGTCATCAGGATGGTTCGACAAAACAGATCCCATGTTTAGCCAGACTCCGTGGAAACCTGTTTCAGAAAGCGGACAGCTTGCTGAAAGGGTATCATCGCCTGAGGCGACGGTCTTCATACCGGCAGGGAAGCCTGCTCCGGTAACGGTTGATGGCTTCAAAAATTATATAGGGCAGACTGCAATGGGTTTTCTTATATTTGATCTTCCCAATGGCCTGGCTATAGTTGATCCGCATGCAGCCCATGAGAGGATACTGTACGAGGAGATCGCAGTAAGTTTTAAAGAGGGTATAGCCACTCAAAACCTGACAATGCCCGTTGAAATACCAATTTCTTTACTGCCCGAGATAAATATATTTTCGAAAGAGCTCAAGGATCTGGCTTTTATATTTGAAGATGACCACCTGCTTGGAGTCCCAATGCTCAGGGGAAAATCTAAACTATCTCCGCTGGACATGCTCCGTTCGGCGCTAAGAGGCATCGAAGTTGAAAATGATCCGGATAAGCGTGACAGAGAGGTATGGTGGAGGATGGCAAGGCTTGCATGCAGAGATGCAGTAAAGCTTGGCAGCCGCTTTGAAAGGGAAGAGGCCGAAACTCTTATGGATAGGCTTCAAGCATGTTCAAGCCCCTTTACATGCCCACACGGAAGGCCGACAATATTTCTTATAGAAAACAGGAAATTAGAGGATTGGTTTGAGCGCTGATGAATAAAATGCAATTAAATAAAATACCTGTAATAGCAATAATAGGACCTACTGCTGTCGGCAAGACAAAATTCAGTCTGGAACTTGCACGAAAGCTGCATGCCGAGGTAATTTCCGTTGATTCCAGGCAGGTCTACAGATACCTTGATGTTGGCACAGATAAGGTTTCACTCGAAATAAGGCGTGAGATACTGCATCACCTTATAGATGTAGCTGACCCTGATCAGGTCTATTCTGCAGCTGATTTTGCATATCAAGCAACAGACGCCATTGATAGGATCAGAAAAAGAGACAGGGTACCCTTGCTTATCGGCGGCACTCCTTTTTATTACAAGGCTCTATGCGGCACGCTCTCTGAAGATCTCCCTAAAGACCCTGCCGTCAGGAAGATGCTCGAGGAAGAGATCGAAATAAGGGGACTGGCGGAACTACACAATGAACTCACCGCACTGGACCCTTCTGCAGCGGCAAAAATACACCCGAACGACCCAGTGAGGACAATGAGGGCTCTTGAGATTTACCGTATTACAGGAAAGCCGGCAACGTGGTGGTATGAAAATCAGGCAAAGATGAGCTCTCCATTCGACGTTTTTTATATCGGACTTATCAGGGACAGATCCAACCTTTACAAAAATATTGCAGCTAGGGTAAGGGAGCAGTTTTCAAATGGATACCCCGAAGAAGTCGAATGGCTCCTTGCTCAGGGATATTCTCCTTCCCTGCCTGCGCTCCAGGGGTTCGGATACAGGGAATTGGTACAGTATGTCAAAGGCTGTTGCTCATACGAAGAGGCGCTGGAAGGCGACATCCGGTCAACGAAAGCCTTTTCACGGAGGCAGATGACGTGGTTCAAACACTTTGAGCCTGCACTGTGGTATGATTTTGACAAATATGAAATGTCAGAAGCAATGGAAGACGTAATGCCGCATTGCATCAGGCATTTGGAACAAGAGGGCAAAGAGTGAATTGAAGATCCACATTGCCGACCCGACAGGATTATGTTTTGGCGTAAGAAGGGCGATATCCAAGCTCGAAGAGGAACTGCTGCGTTCCGATAAAATTTATTCTCTGGGAAGTCCGATCCATAACCCCCAGGAGATCGAGAGGCTGTCAAAGATGGGGCTGATAGTTGTCGAATCAGCGGAGGATGTTCCATTTGGCTCCATTGCATTTATCAGAGCACATGGAGTTACCCCGTCAGAGGCTGAAAACCTGAGAAAAAAATGCATGAAAGTGGTCGACGGAACGTGTCCGTTTGTCAAAACAGCTCAAAAAAGGGCAAAAGACCTTTCTTCCGAGGGGTATGTTGTGGTAATATCAGGTGACAGGGAACATCCCGAAGTCAGGGGAATAATGGGATATGCCGACGGAGAGGTCGTTGTAATATCTTCCGAAGGTGATATACCCGAAAACCTCAAGGGACGAAAGTGCGGGATACTTAGCCAGACGACTCAAAAGGTCGCCTCTTTTATCGCGCTCGTTGGTTCCTTTATAACTATATCACCTGAGATCAAGGTGTATAATACGATCTGCAAAGCTACTCTGGCGCGTCAGGATTCCGTTTGCAGGCTTGCTTCAAAAGTAGACGGAATGTTGATTCTTGGTGGCCGGAACAGTGCAAATACAAAAAAACTTGCAGAGATATCCATGGACGTCGGAGTATCGACGTTGTGGATCGAACATGCAGGGGAGATCGACAGGGGGTGGCTGCGAAATAAGGAAAACATCGGAATAGCTGCGGGAGGAAGTACTCCCGACTGGCTAATAAAAGAACTGATCCAAAATTTAAACATGATGTAAGCAGGAGGATGTTGGGTATGGTTGACGAGCTTCGCACAGAAGACGGACTTGAAACACAGGCAGCACCGGAAAAAGAAGAAACAATGGAAGAAATGATGCAGCAGTTTGACGTGATGGGTGATTTCCATCGCGGAAAGATCCTTGAAGGCACAATAGTTGACGCACGTGAAGACGGATGGCTTGTTGATGTGGGCTACAAATGCGAAGGTTTTCTTCCCCGCAGAGAGTGGACACACAAGGTCCTGGTCGAAGAGACCCCGGAACCTGAAAACGGCGCAAAAGTCAAAGTTCAGATCACAAACATCGGACAGGGCGAAGATGCACAGCTGAGCCTCAGCCGTTGGCGCTGTGAATTTGACGAACGCTGGAACAAGCTTGAAGAAGAAGCCGCAAAGAATGAAACTGTTACCGTAAAGGGTATCCGCAAGGTAAAGGGCGGCCTTATCGTAAGCTGCTACGGAATAGAAGGCTTCATCCCTATTTCACACCTTGCCGAGGATGGGCGTAATGTCAATCCAACGCGTCTCCTTGAACAGGATTTCCAGGTCAAACTGATCGAAAAGGACCGCCGCAAGCGTCGCCTTGTGCTCTCACGCCGCAGCCTCATGGAAGCGGAGATGGCAGAGATCAGGCAGTCATTCTACGAGCAGGTCAACGAAGGGGATGTCCTTGAAGGGGATGTCAGCAGCATCACCTCTTTCGGCGTATTCGTAAATCTTGGTGCGATGGAAGGCCTTGTTCATGTCAGCGAGCTCTCATGGCAGCGCAACGCCAAGGCTAAGGATGTTGTCTCTAAGGGCGATCACATCAAGGTCAAGGTGATCGGCATAGACAAGGAGAACAACAGGATCTCTCTCAGCCTGAAGCAGACTCTGCCTGATCCCTGGGATACAGCGGCAGAACGCTGGAAGCCCGGAGTCGTTGTTGAAGGAACTGTTACAAACCTGACAGAATTCGGTGCTTTTGTAGAAATAGAGCCCGGCATTGAGGGTCTGGTCCACATAGGCGACCTCAGCTGGACAAGAATAAAACACCCCAAAGAAGTACTCAAGAGAGGCCAGAAGATAGAAGTCTCTATCCTTGAGGTAGATTCTGACCGTAAACGTATCAGCCTCGGCTACAAGCAGCTTTCAGATCCATGGAAGGACGTTGCTGAGAAATATACCAAAGACATGGAAATTCCTGTCAAGGTAGTCAGGATCGCTGACTTTGGAGCATTTGTAGAACTTGAGGACGGTATCGAAGGGCTTATCCATATATCGCAGATAAGCCAGCAGAGAATAGAAAACCCAAGAGAAGTCCTCTCTGAGGGACAGGAAGTTACTGCAAGGGTGCTTGATGTCAATCCCGCAGAACGCAGGATGCGTCTCAGCCTCCGTCCCGCCAATGAAGAACCCGTCAGGAAGCCTAAATCAGAGGAGACTGCTCAGGAAGGCGGACAGAGAAATGATGACCGTCCCCGCCGCCGCCGCTCTGATTCTGACAAAAGAAGGAACGACAGTCACAGCAATCAGCTTCCCCAGGAAGAGACCAACGTGACGATCGGTGAATTCCTAAAACAGGCAGAAGATTCAGAGTAGGATCTTTTAAGAGTATTTCCAGAACAATATTCATATTCCCCATGCCTTTTTTAATGAGAGGCATGGGGATTTTCTGTTAAAATACAAGTAAAAGAATTATTTGGAGGAGATCTGATGTCTGTCAGAAAAATATGCGTCTACCCTGACCCTATTCTCAGGGAGCAAACAGAGGAGATCACTTTGTTTGATGAGGAACTCGGAATACTGGTCAACGATATGTGGGAAACAATGCACGTTTCCGACGGTATCGGCCTTGCAGGGCCACAGGTAGGCTTAGCAAAGAAAATAGCGGTAATTGAATATAACGGTGAAAAATATGTTCTGATCAACCCTGTAATATTGGAAAAAGAAAATATTAATACAGTCGAAGAGGGATGCTTAAGTTTTCCGGGGATCTATGAGAAGGTGGAGTCGCCTGAATACATAAAGGTTCGGTATTATGATGAAAAGGGGGAACTTTTCGAGAAAGAGATAGAAGGATTCCTCGCATGCGTCTTCTCGCACGAAATAGACCATTTAAACGGAAAACTGATTATTGACAGGGTCTCGCCGCTAAAAAGGCAGTTCCTTAAAAAAAAGATAGCGAAGCAGGCAAGAGAAAAGTAATGGCAAAAAATTTGAGGTTTGGGTTTTGCGGTTCCGGAAGATTTGCTGCGGAGTGCCTCTCCATTATCGCTCAAAAAGCAATACCGGAATGGGTAGTGACAAATGCCCCCAGGCCATCAGGCAGAGGTCTTCATCTACAGAATACACCGGTATTCGAAAAAGCAGAGGTACTTGGCTTAAAAACGAGGACCACATCAAAACTTTCTGCAGACGCAGAAACTATAGAATGGATTATGAGTGATATTCCAGATCTCATCCTTGTCATAGATTTTGGACATATGATAAAAGAGCCCCTTTTAAACATGGCACCGCTGGGCTGCATAAATATCCATCCGTCCATGCTTCCGGCATACAGGGGATCAGCTCCGGTGCAAAGGGCGATCATGGATGGACTCAAAGAGACCGGGGTGACAATATTCAGGCTTGACGAGGGAATGGATTCAGGCCCAATCCTTTCGCAGATACCAGTTATCATCAGTGATGAAGACGACACAGCATCCCTTCTTATCAAAACATGCAGTGCTGGCTGTGAGAAACTCCTTGAGTTTTTGCTTCATATTCCGTCTGAAAACTGGGAGTTCATTCCTCAGGCTGAAGCGGGAGCTAGCACGGCTCCCAAAATCGATAAATCTGAGGGAAAGATCGAGTGGGATGAGAGCTCTATTAATATATTAAACAAGATAAGGGCATTGTCTGTTTCGCCGGGCACATACTGTGAACACAACGGAAAGCGGCTTAGGATCCACAAAGCCCTGTCGGTTTTCGGATGCGATTCACCGGGCAAGCTCACAGGGATAGAAGAAGGTTTTCCTGTTATAGCATGCGGAAAAGGCTTTCTGAAGCTTATTGAAGTCCAGCCCGAGGGCAAAAAAGTCCAAAAAGCTGATGAATGGATAAGGGGCAGCAGGATGAAGGTCGGCGATATCCTGCACTGAGGAGTGATATGCTGTGGGAAGAGAGCAAAGACATGCATTAAGAAACATAATTGAGACTGAGAATATCTACAACGGAGCGATATTGGACCTGAATATCGACCGTGTGCTTTTCCCGTCGGGCTGTGAAAAAATAAGGGAAGTCGTAAGGCACAGATCAGCCGTAACAGTACTTCCTGTCCATTCTGACGGCAAAATATCCCTTGTTCGTCAGTACCGTCACGCGGTAGATGAAGATCTGTATGAGATACCCGCCGGACTGATAGAACCAGACGAAGACCCAGCGGAGACAGCCGTAAGGGAGCTTCAGGAAGAGATCGGTTATAAACCTGCTACGATCGAAAAAATATTTGAATTTTACACATCTCCGGGATACTCCACTGAACGAATCATTTTCTTTTATGCAACAGACCTCACTCCATCAAAGCTTACCGAAGATGACGACGAATTCATCAAGGTTTACGATTTTACCCTTGATGAGATAGAAAGTATGATCGGATCAGGAGACATCAAAGACGGCAAGACGATCATGGCCTACTGTTGGTACAAGACGAAAAAGGCGGAAGAAAATGCGACTTGAGGATATCGAACACCCTCTTTTTTTAAATGCACTAAGCAGGTTTGAGGATTACATTATGCTTGAGAGAGGCTGCAGCGAAAATACGCTGAAAGCCTACTCCTCCGACCTCAAACAGTGGTATTTTTACTGCAAAAAGATGGAATTTGATCCGCTTGTTCTCAATTCGGACAATATAGCCAGATTTTTGAGAGAACAGTCTGCCAGGGGAATGTCAAAGGGTACTGTCCAGAGAAACGGGGCGGTGTTGAATTCATTTGCCAGATATCTTGTCTATGACGGCATAACAGAAAATATGCCAATGCTAGACCCCCTTCCTGCAAGAGATAAGATCCTGCCCCAGATAATGACAGAGGGAGAGATACAGCGACTCATAAATGCCTGTGAGGACGACACCCCTATCGGAAAAAGGGACAGGACAGCAATTGAGCTGGCTTACGGAACCGGAATGAGAGCATCAGAACTTTGCTCCCTTAAACTAAAGGATATAGACCGTGGTGGAGGGCTCATCTTTACAAGAGGCAAAGGGGATAAGGAGAGATGTATTCCCTATGTTGGCGGCGTAAGAAAAGTGGTCGATCAATACATCGACGATCACAGGCCAAAACTTGACAAACTCAAACAGCCATGGCTCCTTCTGACAAAGTCAGGAAAGAAAATGAGAAGGGAGTTTCTCTGGAGGCTCTTAAGAAAGAGAGGCCTTCAGGCAGACATATCGCCTTCACGTCTTCACCCTCATGTTTTGAGGCACACCTTTGCGACCCATCTGCTAAGAAAAGGAATGGACCAACGGACCCTCCAGGAACTGCTCGGCCATTCTTCAATACTGACGACAGAAAAATATACTCACCTAGACCTTGAGATGAGGGATTTTTACGATAAATATTTTCCCAGGACCTAAAGTGAAGCTGCCGCAGAGGCGGGCAAGCGATAGGCAAGCGGTCGGCTAGCAATTGGCAAGCGATTGTTTCAGGACAGAGCTAAGCAATTGCTAAGCTGTTGCTAAGCGGTAGTGAAGCGGTTGTAAAAACGGTCAAACAATTGTCAAACTATCGTCAAACAGTAGTCAAACGGTTGTTGGGGCGAAGGGCAGCTGCGGGGAATTTGCAGCCTTTAGGCTGCGGAGAATTCGCGACATTCGTCGCTGGAGAATTTGCTCGCTTCGCATCGCGGTGAATTTGCCGGAAACTCCACCCGGCGGTGAATTAGACAATAATTCAATGATGACCTTGGCCCCTTACCGTCATTCCCGTATGGACCTGAGCGGGAATCCAGCGACTTTTGTTTATGCTCTAAAAAAGCTTGTGATAGCAAAGGTCCAAAGACACTGGATCCCCGATCATATGTATTCCGGGAAGACGATAAAGACAAAATGGTTGTCACAATAGTTTGACGACTGTTTGACAACTGTTTGACCATAGTTTGACAGTATTTTATACGACTGCTTGCCGGTCTTTAAACTAAGGAGTGAAGGACATGCTTTATTCAGAAAAAATATCCGAAGCGTTCATATTTCTTTCAGGAAAGACAGACCAAAAACCAAAGAGGGCAATAATACTCGGATCCGGACTGGGAAGCCTCGCGGAAAGCGTAGAAGACCCTATAGTGGTACCATACCGTGATATCCCATACTGGCCCAGGTCAACAGCTCCCGGACATGCTGGGAAATTGGTCTTTGGAAACCTTGAGGGGGTCCCTACAGTTATTATGCAGGGCAGAGTGCATTATTATGAGGGGTATTCGATGGAAGAAGTTGTCTTTCCCGTAAGGGTGCTTGGCATGCTCGGCATAAAGTCCCTTATTGTCACAAACGCATCCGGCGGGATAAATACCGACATACCTCCCGGAGGGATCGTAGCTATCCAGGATCACATCAATTTTATGGGCACCAACCCGCTTATCGGAGAAAACGATGATGATATCGGACCGCGTTTTCCTGATATGACAGAAGCATACGACAGGGAATACATACAAAAACTCGAGGTCGCTGCGGAAAAAGAAAACATAAAGATAAACAAGGGCACATACATTGCTTTTTCAGGACCGTCCTTTGAGACCCCTGCAGAGATAAGGATGGCTGAAGCTCTTGGTGCGGACATCGTCGGCATGTCTACAGTACCGGAGGTCATTACGGCAAGCCACATGGGGATCAGGGTGTGCGGCATATCCTGCGTTGCGAACGCCGCAGCTGGCATATCCAAAAACAAGCTTACCCACCAGGAAGTCCTTGATACGATGAAAAACAGTTCTGCATCCATATGCAGACTTATATCGGCATTTCTGAGGGAGATCAGAGAATGACCTTCAACGGTATAGAATTCATAGAAAAGAAAAGGGATGGGCTTAGACATACGCGAGAAGAGCTTCAGACCTTCATAGATACCGTTATGCGGGTTGAAATGCCTGATTATCAGATATCTGCATGGCTGATGGCTGCTTTCCTCAACGGATTGGATGATGACGAGCTGATGCATTTCACACAGGCACTTGCACATTCAGGAGAGACGCTCAGCTACCCGCAGGAAGAGAGGATCATAGACAAGCACAGCACCGGAGGAGTGGGTGACAAGACCACACTTGTACTTATCCCGCTTGTCGCAGCATGCGGTTCCAGTATATCTAAGCTCAGCGGTCCCGGGCTTGGTTATACGGGAGGAACGATAGACAAACTTGAGTCCATTCCCGGTATGAATATGCATTTGAGCGAAATAGAATTCAGAGATCAGGTCAAAAGCATCGGATGTGCGATATCCGGCCACTCACACAAGCTTGCTCCTGCAGAAGGAAAATTTTACAAGCTGAGGGACGTAACAGGGACTGTTCCCTCGATCCCTCTGATAACAGCCAGCATTGTCAGCAAGAAACTGGCAGGCGGAGCTTACGGCTATCTTTTCGATGTCAAGTGTGGAAGCGGTGCCTTTATGAAAGACATCGGTAAGGCCAGAAAGCTGGCACAAAAACTTGTCGATGTCTCCAAAAAGCTGGGAAAGGTATGCGTCTCGGTCATTACTGATATGGAACAGCCTCTTGGCGAGTGGGTGGGAAATTCAGCAGAAGTCTGTGAGGCGATAGAGGTCCTTTCCGGAAGGGGGCCGTCAGATACCCGTGAACTATGCTTGACTCTTGCGGCTTACATGCTGAATATGTCCGGCAGGGCTAACACATACGAGGAAGGGTTGGCACTTTCTTCAAAAGCGCTTGACGACGGATCGGCCCTAAAGAAATTTGAAGAACTGATAATCGAGCAAAAAGGCGACAGTTCAGTTATAAGGGAACCAGAGAAGGTCCTCCCAAAAGCATCTTCTGCATACAAAATAAGGTCTGACAGGGATGGATACCTCTCAAAACTCGACGCACTCCTCATTGGAGAAGGGCTGAGAGCCTTGGGAGGGGGTAGGCTGACCCTGGATGATACGATCGATCCATCTGTTGCGATCCGTTTGCTCCATAAGGTCGGAGACAAGGTGTCCGAAGGTGATGTTCTGCTGACGATATATTATAATCAGGACAAACAGCTTCAAGAATCTCTTCTCTATATTGAAAAATGCTGGGAAGTCAGCAACCGTGCAGAGAAAAGAAAGCTTATAATTGATACGGTGAGTTAATTGGAAGTTGAAATATATGTCTGTTTCTGCTAATCTACGACAGTCAGCATGGAGGCGAGTTTCAGCTGGTGCTGGGCCCGGACTTCAAATCCGGTGGGGGTCGGTAACGCCGGTCCCGGTGTGTTCGATTCGCACACGCCTCCGCCATGCGTGTTATGCCCTGCACTCAGTGCGGGGCTTTTTGTGTTATTATAAATTCTCATAAAGGTGGGATATCATGTTTGTTACCTTTGAGGGAATAGACGGTTCGGGAAAGTCAACGCAGGCAGCTCTGTTCTGGAAATGGCTTGTCGAGGAGAAAAAGCGTGACGCCCTCCTTACCAGAGAACCTGGAGGATGGCCCGGCGGCAACGTGCTGCGTGAAATAGTGATCAGCGGCAAGCTGAAACATGACTGGAGCGAGGCCTACCTCTTCATGCTTGACAGGGCAGAGCACGTAGCCTCTGTTATTCAGCCCGCCATTGACTCAGGCAGGGATATAGTATGCGAAAGATACCACGATTCGACCCTGGCCTATCAGATCTGGGGCAGGGGACTTCCCCTTGAAATATTCGACGAACTTGCAAAGCTTTCGGCTTTTCCTGTTCCTGACCTTACTGTCCTCTTCGACATATCGCCAGAATGGGCTTTGAAGAGAGCAAAGTCAAGGGGAGATCTGGATTCGTTCGAGAACGAAGGAGTATCCTTTATGACAAAAATTCGCGAAGGCTATCTCGCGCTTTCAAAACGGGATCCTGAAAGATGGCTCGTGATCGAATGCGCTGAAAAGAAAAGTACAGAGATCTTTGAAGAGCTTATAGCCTCTGTTCTTTCAATAGGGGGTCTTTTCTGTGATCAATGATGCACTTTCTGTACTTCAGGCTTCTCAGGGCTGGAAAGACATAACTTCTTCTGTAAACATGAAAAGGTGTCCTCAGTCGGTGGCTGTTGCACTGCCTGAGATAATGCAGAAAATGTTCGTTGAGAATTACGGCAGGCTGATACTTGGTGACAGCCCGGTCTGGAATGAAGGGAACCACCCGGACCTTATCCATGCCGGCAAGCACCTTGCCCCGCCTTCGATCGATGAATGCAGGACCCTGCAGGGAGAGCTTGCACTCCACCCTCTTGTTTCAGACAGAAGGATGGCAGTCATATGGTGTGCGGAAAAACTCTCACTTGAGGCTTCAAACAGTCTGCTGAAGCTTACAGAAGAGCCTCCCGAACATGGCTGTATCCTCTTTGTATCAGAAGAGGACAAACTTATTCCTACGATAAAAAGCCGTGTATGGTCAGTACACATCGATTTGCCGGGAGAAATTGCACAGGCAAGACCTCATCCGGTTTCTGACGAGGAATGGGCAGAGTGGATAGCCGCAGGCAGAAAAAAAGATCCGGAAATACTATATCTGGAAATTGGAAGCTGGATAAAGGATCTTTCGGAAAAAGGAAAATTCAGAGAGGCGGCAGACCTTGATTCCCTGGTAAGACTGATGGGATCAAAAAGGCTTTCTGTGCCTATGATACAGGACCTGACCTATATGGTCATCAAGGAGGATGTTCCCTGTGAACAAATATTTAGCAATTTACGGTAAGCCAAGGTATCTTGGCATTTTAGAATACAGTACCGAAGAACCTATCGCCAAAGGAGAAACGGTCGTGGCTGAATCACACAGGGGAGAGGAACTGGCAGTAATAGCAGGCATTTTGACCCCTGAACAGGAGGCTGAATACAGGCTTCTGAGAAACGCTGCAGAACACGGTGATTCTGCATCAAAAACAGCCGAGCCCCTTGTCACAGATCTAACTTTCATATCCTTTGCGTCTGATGAGGATATTGAGACAGGCGACCTCTACAGAGAAGAAGAAAAAAGCATACTGAAAAGCGCCATTGAGATACTCAAGCCTCACGAGCTGGAAATGAAGCTTATTGATGTTGAATTCCTTCGGCACAGAAGAAAGCTGTTCTTTTACTTCTCATCTGAGCAAAGGGTAGATTTCAGGGCATACGTCCGTGATCTTGCAAGGGAGTTCAAAACAAGAATAGAGCTGAGGCAGATCGGGGTCCGTGACGAAGCCAAGATAATCAAGGGCATAGGGCCTTGCGGCCAGCCATGCTGTTGCAGCTACTGGCTCAACCAGTTCGCCCCCATATGCATAAAAATGGTGAAGGAACAAAACCTTGCCCTCAACCCGGCAAAAATTTCCGGTATTTGCGGCAGGCTGATGTGCTGCATGTGTTATGAACACAACGTTTACAGGGAACTCTGGGAAAAACTTCCCAATCCGGGAACAAAGATCAAGAGCCCGAACGGGAACGTCGTGGTCTCCGGAGTAGAAATTCATACAAACAGTGTCCGATGCTACGTGCCCGGAAGAGGAGAGATAAAGATCCCGATAGAGAAGTTTGATGAATTCAAAGAGACTGTTGTCGCCGGTAAGGACTGGATAACAGCAGGTGAAACAGAAGAAGCGGCACAGCCCAAACCGAGCATGAAGCTGCCTGAAAGTTATGCCGGCACTGAAACAAAGGTTCGCCGGGAAAAGGAAGACAGCGCTTCATCAGGAGAAGGCAAGCCATACAAAAAGAAGAGAAGACCCAGAAAGCTGCCTGCAGGAGCCAAAGAGCAGCCCAAAGATACAGGAAATAAAGAGGTCATCAAAAAAATCGTCATTGCACCTAAAAAAGAAGCAGAGGGTGATAAACAGGAAACTCAGAAACAAAAACCGCGACGACCGAGACGGAGAAGATCCGGAGCGAAAAAATCTGAAAGAACGGCCACTGTCGAGGAATAGGAGGCAAGCAATTGGATCTCTTTAAAAATCTGGCAAATAAGCTCAAAAATACAGGCAATAAATGGACACAGGGCATATCCAACTTATTTTCAGACGAACCGATATCCGATGCATTCTGGGATGACCTGGAAGAATTACTGATCCTTGGGGATGTTGGGATAGACCTTACAGAAACACTGATCAAGAGGCTCAAACAGAGGGCAATAGACGAGAGAATATCAAAGACATCTGAACTTAGGGCAGTTTTTTCAAAACTGCTAATAGAACAGCTTCAAGAAGTCAAAGGAATGGGTGAATCACTGGACGTAAGCAGCAAGCCTGCGGTAATACTAATGATAGGTGTTAACGGAAGCGGTAAAACTACGACCGCAGGAAAACTTGCCGCCCAGTTAAAGAAAGAAGGGAAAAAAGTCCTTCTTGCCGCAGCGGATACATTCAGAGCCGCAGCCATCGAACAGCTCAAAGCTTGGGGAGAAAGGACCGATGTCCGCGTTATTGCACAAAGCCAGGACAGTGACCCTGCTGCTGTTGTTTTTGACGCAATAATGGCGGCAAAGGCAGGAAACTACGATGTAATAATTGCAGACACAGCCGGAAGGCTGCACACAAAATCCAACCTTATGGAGGAACTCGCCAAGGTCTACAGGATCGTTAAGCGAGAAATACCCGAAGGTCCTGCAGAGGCGTTGATCGTCCTTGACGCCGTTACCGGACAGAACGGTTTCATGCAGGCTGAGACCTTCAGCAAGGTCATGCCCGTCACAGGGGTCGTTCTTACTAAATTCGACAATACGTCGAAGGGCGGCATTATTCTTGCAATTGCCGAAAAGCTCAGGATGCCCATAAGGTATGTTGGTCTTGGCGAAGGCGTTGACGACCTTCAGATTTTTGACCCAAAAACATTCATAGAGACTCTGCTCGACATAGAAAACAATGACTGATAAGCAATGCGGCAAAATTGAAGGTAAAGATAGGCACCCTAGGGATCCACTGGTAAAAAAGATAGTTGCGCTTCTGGTCCCAAGGGGAGATATAGATATATTCAGCAACGCGAAGAAACTCCTTTTAGAAGCATGGGGAGAGCCTGAGCGCATCAGTCCATTTATACCGTTCACATGGACGAATTATTATGAAGATATCGCTCCTGAACTTGACAGATGCTTCTTTTCGTATCCGGGACTTTTCAACATGTCAGACCTTCCTGACTGGAAGAGACTGACATGCGGTCTTGAGAAGGCGACAGGAACAACCAGAAGGGTGAACCTTGACCCCGGGACGATCGACGGGGCAAGGTTGTTGCTTGCTTCGACAAAAGGGCAGGCTCACAGGATATACTTAAGGGACGGAATTTTTGCAGAGGTGACTCTTTGCAGAAGGAAGGGCAAATGGGAAAGCTTTTTCTATACCTTCCCGGATTTCAAAAGTGGAGCCTATTTTGAATGGCTTGAAACAGTACGTGAAGACTGGAAAAGAGAAAAGTACAGCTTTGACAAATAGGGGGCATATAAATGATCGAACGTTATGAAACTCCTGAGATAAATGCGATCTGGAAAGACCAAAACCGTTTCCAAAAATGGCTGGATGTTGAACTTGCAGTATGCAAAGCCTGGAATGAGGCAGGAAAGATCCCGGACGAAGACTATCGCAACATAGTTGATAAAGCCTCTTTCAGCGTTCAAAGGATACGCGAGATCGAAGAAGTTACACAGCATGATGTCATAGCTTTTGTTTCAAGCGTTGCTGAGTGCATCGGGGAGTCTGGCAGATATGTGCATCTTGGACTGACAAGCAGTGATGTTATTGACACAGCTTCTTCACTCCTCCTCAAAGAGAGTATGGATGCAGTGCTGGATGCCCTTAAGGTCCTTCATAAAACGATCGGTGAAAAAGCTTTGGAGTATAAAATGACACCCTGCGCCGGAAGGACCCACGGCATACACGCGGAACCTACGACCTTTGGCCTAAAAATGCTCAACCACTATGCTGAGATAGGGCGGGACATTGAAAGGATCATTCAGACTAAGAAAGAGATTATGGTAGGAGGTCTTTCCGGGGCAGTAGGCACCTATGCAAATTGCCCTCCCTCGATAGAAGCACGGACCTGCGAACTTCTCGGACTTGGGGTGGATCCGGTATCGACCCAGGTCATCCAGAGAGACAGGCACGCACGTGTTGTGACAGACCTCGCTATCTGCGGAGCATCGCTTGAAAGGCTGGCTCTGGAGGTCCGTCATCTTCAGAGGACTGAAGTCCTTGAGGCGTCGGAGCCTTTTAAAAAAGGCCAGAAAGGGTCATCAGCAATGCCCCATAAGAAAAACCCCATACTCAGCGAAAGGGTATGTGGGATGGCGAGACTTCTCAGGGGTTACACCGTTCCGGCCGTAGAGAACATTGCTCTCTGGCATGAACGCGACATCAGCCACTCTTCTGTTGAAAGGGTAATGTGGCCTGATGTCTTCCACCTGATACTTTATATGACAAAGACTATGACAAAAATTATTAGTGGAATTTATGTCAATAAAGAGAAAATGAAAGAGAATATAGAAATTACCAACGGCCTTCTTTTTTCAGGCAGGATACTGATTACACTTGTAGAAAGGGAAGGGATAAGCAGGGAAGAGGCATATACTATAGCACAAAGCAATGCGATGAGGTGCTGGAACGAAAAAACACCTCTCCTTGAGCTGCTCAAAAACGACCCAAGGATCAAGAAAACGAGTGAGAGTGAACTGGAATCTTTATTTGATTTGGAGTATTATCTTAAACATATAGAAGAGGTCTTCAGCAGATTTCCCGAACTTACGGAGAACTCGACTATAAAATAATACATAATAATATGGAGGATTTGCAAATGGCTGCTCCAGACAGAAACATGGCTCTCGAAATGGTTCGTGCAACGGAAGCTGCGGCTATGGCCGCTGGACGGTGGATGGGACGTGGGGACAAGAACGGAGTTGACGGTGCCGCAGTTAATGCGATGCGTTTCATGCTCAACAACGTCAACATGGACGGTCAGGTCGTTATAGGCGAAGGGGAGAAAGACGAGGCTCCGATGCTCTTTAACGGAGAAAAGCTTGGTACGGGATGTGATCCACAGGTCGACATCGCAGTAGACCCGATCGACGGGACCCGTCTTACTGCACAGGGCCTTCCGAACGCAGTCAGTGTAGTCGCGTTTGCAGAGCGAGGCTCAATGTTTGACCCTCAGCATATTTTCTATATGGACAAGATAGCAACAGGCCCCTTTGCGGCACATGCGATCAACATTGATGCCACTCCGTCGGACAACATCAGAGCGGTAGCCAGGGCACTGAGGAAATCTGTCGAAGATGTTACCGTAATAATCCTCGACAGGCCAAGGCACGAAGAACTTATTAAAGAGATCCGTTCCATGCATGCCCGTATCAGACTGATCCCTGACGGCGATGTCGCAGGTGCTCTCTCAACATGCAAACCGAATTCCGGTATTGACCTCCTCATGGGTGTCGGAGGATCTCCTGAAGCCGTCATAACAGCATGCGCTGTAAAGTGCGTCGGCGGTAACATGCAGTGTAAACTCTGGCCGCGCAACGATGAAGAGAGAGAGAAGTGCGTCGAGAAGGGGATGGACGTCAACAAAGTCCTACATCTTAATGACCTTGTAGCGTGCGACAATGTATTCTTCGCTGCCACCGGCGTAACTGACGGGGACTGGCTCAAGGGCGTACGTTATTCCGGAGATGTAGTACACACATCTTCTCTTGTCATGAGAGCAAAGAGCGGAACTATCCGTTACATTGACGCAATACACAACGTACAGAAACTGGATGAGATCAGCGGCATAAAATATGGGGCACAGTCCAACGCAGTTTCTTTCCTGTAACATCTGACACATAGATAATACAATCTTTACTTTAAGGCAGCTTCTTCGCTCCGGGCGATCAGAAGCTGCCTTTTTATATTCACCCTTTTGTATGCTTTTATTAAATGAAATAATGGACATAAATATCCGTTATTTTTAATGTTGACATTTAAAATCTCAACTATTTTTAAAAGTTCTTTGTTGATTATATAATTTTCTTTGTGAATACGACTTGTTTTTAAATTTTCAGTGAATTTACTGCAGTTACATTACTAAAATTATTTGAATATTGCGGCTTGACTTTAAGTGAGCCAGTGATAATCTTTATAAGTGAGTTAAATGATCCATATACGCGAGGGGGCGGTCTTTTTGGGGGAGATCGATCGAATCGCTGAGGTTTTGCATAAACATAAGCAAGATCCCAGATATTTGCTTGCAATTCTTCTCGATATCCAGGAATCAGAGAACTACATTTCAATTGAAGCAATGCGCGCTGCAGCAGAATACCTTGGCGTTTCCGAAAGCCGTGTATTTGCTGTTGTGACATTCTACCGAACACTGAGTCAAAAGAAAAAAGGCAGAAAGATCATACGTGTCTGCATGGGTACTGCATGCCATCTCCGCGGATCAACTGCTGTTCTTCATGAACTGGAAAAAAAGCTGGGCATTAAAAGCGGCGGAGTTACTGAAGACGGCGAGTATACTCTTGAAACAGTCAACTGTGTGGGTGCTTGCGCACTTGCGCCTGTAGTAACATCGGGCGATATTACTTTTGGCAGGATGGAACCCTCCAAAGTTGCAGAACTTTTGGCAAGGGGGGCTTTTGCATGAGATTTGAAACTCTTTCTGACTTTAAAAACTACAAAAATCACATTTCACAGGAGCAAAAAAATGGGAAAGAGATCTGGATATGCGGAGGTCCCGGATGTGTGGCAAACGGCAGCATGTCCCTCGCGGAAGAGTTTGCCAAAGCATTGGTCAAAAAAACGTCTTCTGATGACAGCACTTCTTTCTGGCACAGCATCAAGGTCCTTATACAACACGAAGATAAAAATCCGGAACAGCTGATAAAGATCGGCACAACAGGCTGCATGGGTCCATGTGAGAATGGCCCGATCGTTCATGTTGAACCTGATGGTTTTTATTATCAAAAGGTCACAGTTGATGACATAGAAGGTATTCTCAGCTCAATAAAGGAAAACATGCCTTATAAAACTAAAGCAATGTCTGGAAATGATGGCAAGCCTGCAGAGATCCCTTCTGCAGAAAATATACCTTTTCTTGCAAAACAGAAAAAGCTTGTACTTGGCAAAATGACCTCCATGTCTCCGCTTGAGCTGGAAGATCATATTGCTCACGGAGGATATTCGGCACTGATAAAAGCACTGGAGTCAATGACCCCGGAAGAAGTCTGCAACGAAGTAAAGGCCTCGGGACTGAGGGGCAGGGGAGGCGGGGGCTTCCCGACCGGAACAAAGTGGGAATCCTGCCGCAAATCTGTTTCAGATAAACGATATGTCCTCGTAAACGGCGACGAGGGAGACCCCGGGGCATTTATGGACAGGGCCCTGATGGAAGGCGATCCTTATTCTGTAATAGAGGGGCTGACTATCGGCGCTTACGCTATCGGATCAAGCGAGGGCATAATTTACGTAAGACATGAATATCCGCTTGCCGTCAAAAGACTTGCGAACGCAATAACTAACCTGGAAGAAGCCGGACTGCTCGGCACCAACATACTGGGCACTGGTTTTGATTTTCACGTTGAGATCTGCAAAGGCGGAGGAGCTTTTGTCTGCGGGGAATCCACGGCACTGATGACCTCAATAGAGGGGAAACCCGGAGTTCCAAGGGTAAAGTACATAAGGTCCACTGAAAAGGGGCTATGGGAATCGCCGACAGTACTCAACAACGTAGAAACATGGGCTAACGTCCCTCACATAATTGTTAACGGTGCCGAGTGGTTCAGGGCCATAGGTTCAGAAAACAACTCGGGAACCAAGGTATTCGCTCTTGTTGGAAAGGTCAGAAACACCGGGCTTGTTGAAGTACCGATGGGAACTACCCTCAGAGAGATCATATACGATATAGGCGGGGGAGTCGCAAAAAACAGGCCGTTCAAAGCAGTCCAGACAGGCGGACCATCGGGTGGATGCCTGCCCGGATCAATGCTGGACACCCCCGTCGACTTTGACAGCCTCACAGCAGCCGGATCGATGATGGGCTCAGGCGGGATGATAGTTATGGATGACCGTACATGCATGGTCGATATTGCCCGTTATTTCATCGATTTCCTTGTTGAGGAATCCTGCGGTAAGTGTGTACCATGCAGGGAAGGCTTGAAAAAAATGCAGATGATACTGCACGATCTGACAGAAGGAAAGGGACAGATAGGTGATACGGATGCACTCGAAGAGCTTGCCGAGGGTATATCTGACACCTCCCTTTGTGCACTTGGGCAGTCTGCAGCAAATCCTGTACTGTCTACTATAAGATATTTTAAAGACGAATATATTGAACACGAAAAAGACCATTTCTGCAGGTCGGGAGTATGCAAGAAAATGTTCCGGGTAACCATCGACGAAGAAAAGTGTAAAAGCTGTGGTCTCTGCTCAAAGAACTGTCCTGTCGATACTATCGAAAAACTTGACAGTGGTAAATACAGGATCAAGCAGGAAGGCTGTATAAAGTGCGGGGCATGTTTTGAAGTGTGTCCTTTCTCATCAGTGGACATAGTCAAAGAGGTGATCGATCATGATTGAGATAACCGTAAACGGAATACCGTTGAAAGTGGAAAAAGGGACAACTATACTGCACGCTGCCCAGGCAAACGGCATCGACATCCCTGCTCTCTGCAACCACGAAGGGCTCACCCTTGACGGAAACTGCAGACTTTGTTCTGTAGAGATAGATGACAGGGGAAGCAAAAAGATCGTTGCATCCTGCATGTTCCCTATCACAAGGAGCATATCTGTTGAGACTGAGACAGAAAGGGTCCAAAGGGCAAGGAATACAGTCCTTCAACTCCTGGTAAACAGAAACCCCAAATCCCCGATCATCCAGCAGCTGTGCGATAAATACGGTGTCAAGCGCGAGGAGCGGTTTGCAATGGAACCTGATCTCTGTATCAGGTGCGGCCGCTGCGTAAGGGCATGTGAAGCCAATGGAACAAACGCAATACAGCTTGTAGGGAGAGGCTTCGACAGACACGTTGCGCCGCCTTATGAAATGGAAACTGACGCCTGTATTGGCTGTCTCTCCTGCGCAACTGTATGCCCCACGGGAAAGATAACTTACGATGAATCCCCCGGCAAGAGAAAGATATGGCACAAAGAATTTGACGTTCTGCAGTGCAAAAGGTGTGGTATCTACTTCGCAACAAAGGAGATGCTTGATTGGGCCGGCAGACCGGAGAACGATCGTGATTACTGTGACCATTGCCAGAAATATATCGAAAGCGTCAAGTTTTTAACAGAATCGCAAAAGAAGTAAAAAAGAACCAATAATACATGTCCTTCGACCCGGCGTATCTCAAGCAGAAACTCCGGGCATTGGGGAGCGGGAGCGATCCTGCCGCCTGCCGTTTAGCAAAGAAGGAGACCCTCAGAGGGTCTCCTTTTGTCTTTACAACACCCGTCAGATACGGGAATCTAAAAAGTACAGGGAGGAATGCGGCATGGAAATGATACTCGTAACATCGCCGGAAAAATGTATCGGCTGCGGGACCTGTGAACTGGCCTGTTCACTGTCTCATAACGGAGAGTGCAGGCCGGCGATATCAAGGGTCAATGTCTTTAGGTTTGATAAGGGAAACAACGTACCCATGATGTGTTTCCAGTGCGAAGAGGCAGCATGCATGGCGGTATGCAAGACCAAAGCACTAGTCCGTGACGAAGAGACAGGCGTGGTGAAGGTTGAAGAGGACAAGTGCATAGGATGCAGGATGTGCGTTATGGCGTGTCCTTTCGGAAATATCGCTTTTGACAGGGTAGCAAAGGTTGCGATCAAGTGCGATCACTGTGACGGAGAACCTCTTTGTGCGGAATTCTGTCCGACGGCAGCGATCGAATACCTTCCCGCCGACACTGCAACACTCAACAGAAAAAAGGCATTTTCAGCCAAAATGAAACAGGCTCTTGAGGAGGTGAAGTAATATGGCAGGCTGGACAGAGACTATCCTGAGGGTCAACCTCACAGAAGGAACGGTCAAAAAAGAGGCTCTTGATATGGAGGCAGCCAGGAAATACCTCGGATGCAGGGGTCTGGGTGTCTATTACTACATGAAAGAAGTAAAACCGGGTGTAGATCCACTGGGACCTGAGAACAACCTGATTTTTTCAACAGGTGTACTCACAGGAACCATGGGGTCCAGCACAGGCAGATATGAAGTGGTCACCCGCGCCCCTCTCAACGGGACCCTGGCAGGATCAAATTCTGGCGGATACTGGGGACCGGAACTTAAATACGCCGGATATGACATGATCATTTTTGAGGGACAGTCTTCAAAACCGGTATATCTCAACATCTACAACGGAACTGCGGAACTTTGCGACGCTTCCGGCCTATGGGGGAAGACTGTGCCTGAAACAACTGCAGCCCTGCTTGCAAAACATGATCCGGATGCGAAAGTAACATGCATAGGACCCGCCGGAGAAAACAAAGTTTTATTCGCCAGCGTAATGAATGATGACCACAGGGCAGCGGGACGCAGCGGCGTCGGTGCTGTAATGGGCTCCAAGAACCTTAAGGCTATTGTTGTAAGAGGCACCAAAGGAGTTAAGATCGGAGACAAGGATAAGTTTCTCGCTGCAGTGAGGGCAAGCAAAAAACTGCTTAAAGAAAACGCCGTAACCAGCGGCGGACTTCCTGCCTTTGGTACGAACGTTCTCGTAAACATCCTCAACTCAGTTGGTTCTCTCCCGACCAGGAATTTCCGTGAGTCGCACTTTGAAACGGCTGACAAGGTCGGCGGGGAATCACTTGCCGCAACAAGGATGCACAAGAACAAGGCATGCGCCTTCTGTTCTATCGGATGCGGAAGGGTCGCATGGAGTGAAGGCAAGTATGCGGGAGAGGGCGAAGGCCCCGAGTATGAAACAGTATGGTCATTCGGTCCTGACTGCGGCATAGACAACATTGACGTAGTAAATAAGGCAAACTTCATCTGCAATGAACTTGGGCTCGACACCATAACGATGGGCAGTACGATGGCCGCAGCTATGGAGCTGTATGAAACAGGTGCCATAGGAAAAGACGAAGTCGGACATGAGCTTAAATTCGGCAGCGAAGAAGCCCTTATAGCCCTTGTCGAAGCCACAGCATACAGAAAAGGCTTTGGCAATGAGCTCGCAGAGGGATCCTTCAGGCTTGGGACAAAATACGGCCATCCTGAATTCTCCATGACAGCTAAAAAGCAGGAGATGCCCGCATACGATCCACGCGGCATCCAGGGGATAGGACTCAACTATGCTACCTCAAACAGGGGCGGCTGCCACGTGCGCGGATATACCATTTCTCCTGAGATCCTTGGGCTTCCGGAAAAGCTCGACCAGCAGTCGATCGTGGAAAAACCTGCATGGGTAAAGGGATTCCAGGACCTTACTGCAGCAGTTGACTCTGCAGGCATGTGCCTCTTTACGACGTTCGCACTCGGAGCCCCCGCTATCGCAGATGAGATCACAGGAGCTTCCGGCATAGAGTTTACCGGTGATGAAGTGGCATTAGCCGGCGAGAGGATATACAACCTGGAAAGGCTCTATAATCTCAGCGTCGGATATACTAAAGCCGACGATACACTGCCGGACAGAATGTTCAATGCTCCTATCAGCTCAGGTCCGATGAAGGGCAACGTAAGCCGAGTACCCGAAATGCTTCCTCATTACTATGAGGCAAGGGGATGGGATGAAAACGGGGTACCGACACCGGAAAGACTTGAATCCCTTGGCCTTAGGGAGTTTATGACTATTTAAAAGCCGGTCGATGAACCAATAACACTCGACCTTCAAAATAGTGATCCGCGGGCATATCTGCATCTTACCCGCGGATCTGTTTTAAATAGTTTAAAATATAGGCATATGAATATGGATAATTATTTTTCAACATTGTAAAAATGTGAGGAGGGGACCCATGATCAAAGTCGGTTTTTTCGCTGATATAAGGACCATGGTCGGAACCAAGGAAATAACTATGCCTTTAAGGCCGACACTTGGACTCCTCATGGAGGATCTTAATTCTAAATTTGGGAAAAATTTTCGTGATTTCTGCATGGACGGAGACAAGATATCCAAAAGGGTCAACATCCTCGTAAACGGCCACCACATGCTCCATCTCCAAAAGGACGATACCCCACTAAAAGACGGAGACGACGTAAGGATATTCCCGCTTATTGGCGGAGGCTAAAATGCAGCAGCTACATAATTACATAAAAAAGAACCCCTGACATCAGCTTCAGCGTCCGGGGCTCTTTACATTTAAGTTTTCAGGGCTATATATGTTTTTTCCAGCGTGCACCCTGGGGCGTATCTTCTATGGTTATTCCTTTTGATGCCAGCAGATCCCTGATTTCGTCAGATCTTTTAAAGTTTTTGGACTTCCTGGCTTCTGCTCTCTCCTCAAGAAGTGCCTCTATTTCTGCATCCGGAACTTCATCACACTCGCTGTTAAAAAAGCCAAAGACGCAGTTAACATTATCGAAGAACTCCTTTGCAGATTTTAAGCCTTCTTCACAGAACCCGTCATTCTCAGTCAGATGCACATTTACGGCCCTGACAACGTCAAACACGCAGCCAAGTGCTCCTGCAGTGTTGAAATCATCATCCATTGCATCCGTATACCCAAGGTAGGCCTTCGCCACAGTTTCAGCAAGGGAATTGTCTTTTGTGCATGACTTGCGGTTTGCCACAGCGAATTTAAGGTCGGCATAGCAGTTGTTGATCCTTTCGAGTGCGCTCTGAGCCTGGTCCAGACCCTCCTTAGAAAAATTGATGGGTGAGCGGTAGTGTGCGCTCAGCAGGAAGAAGCGAAGCACGAGCGGATTAAATTTATTTCTTATGTCTCTTACTGTCATGAAATTGCCAAGGGATTTGGACATCTTTTCTTTGTCGATCATTATGTATGCGTTATGGAGCCAGTATTTTACAAACTGGCACCCTGAAGCGCACTCAGACTGGGCTATCTCGTTTTCGTGGTGCGGAAAAACAAGGTCGCTTCCGCCACCGTGTATATCTATAGAGTCTCCGAGATACTTTGTGGACATTGCACTGCATTCGATGTGCCAACCAGGTCGACCGTTGCCCCAAGGACTCTCCCAGAAGGGTTCTCCGGGCTTGCTGGCCTTCCAGAGCGCAAAATCAAGCGGGTTGTTCTTTCTTTCATCGACTTCTATCCTTGCCCCGCTCACAAGCTCATCTATGCTCTGTTTTGAGAGTTTGCCATATTCCGGGAAGCTGACTACAGAAAAGTAGACATCGCCGTCCTTTTCGTAGGCGTGCCCTTTATCTATCAGAGTCTTTACTATCTTGATGATCTCATCTATCTCGTGGGTAGCCCTTGGATGGATATCAGCTCTCCTGATGCCAAGGGCGTCGGCATCCTCGAAATACTCCGCGATAAACTTTTCTGCCAGTTCAGGTACAGTTATTCCCATCTCGTTTGCGCGCCTGATCATTTTATCGTCTATGTCAGTAAAATTCTGGACAAACGTGACCTTGTAGCCTGTTGCCTCAAGATATCTCCTGAAGACGTCAAAGAGAACGAAAGGCCTCGCGTTGCCGATGTGGAAAAAATCATAAACAGTCGGTCCGCAGACGTAAAATCTGACCTTGCCATTTTCTATCGTTTCAAATAGTTCCTTTTTTCTAGTTAGGTCGTTGTAAACTACCAGAGCCATTGTGGCACCTCCTGAATGCTACTTTTACCATACTATGATATCCTATACCATGAGCCTGACATCAGCAATCACGGAAAGGGATTTTTTTTTGAAAAGAGAAGACCTTCTCAACCAAATAAAAGCACTCCCGGACAAACCGGGAGTCTATATGATGCGTGATCCTGACGGCAAAATAATTTACGTCGGCAAGGCGAAATCCCTCAAGAAGAGGGTCTCTTCGTACTTTCGCCATTCCAACTTCGCTTCACCAAGATTGAGAAAACTGGTCGATACCATCTCCGACATTTCCACTATCAGGACAGAGACAGAGATAGAGGCTCTGATCCTCGAAAACAGACTGATAAAATTATATCAGCCATTTTTCAACGTGGATCTCAAAATGAACGAACGGTACGCATACATAAAGGTCACATCAGAGAAATTCCCACGTATCGTGGTCACCAGACACAAGCAGGATGACGGAGCCGTATATATCGGTCCGTTTGTAAGAGTCTCCGAGGTGAGGGAACTTCTTCGCCTTATAGAGCGCTACCTTCCGCTTCGATATTGCAAAGGGGAAATAAAAGAGCCAAACAAAAAGGTCCGTCCATGCATGAGACATTCACTTGGACACTGCCTTGCACCCTGTGCAGGCCTATGCACTGAAAATGAATACAGGGAAAGGGCAGCGGATGTAATTATGATGCTGCAGGGCAAAGGTCTTGAGCTTGTTGAAAAACTTAGAAAAAAAATGGACAAAGCTGTACAGAACCTTGAATTTGAAGAAGCTGCTGTCATCAGGGACACGATCAGGGCGATCTGGCGGGTCAGCCGCCAGCGAAACAACATTCCTGAGATTGAAGCCGGAAGAGATAACTTCTGGGAGACCCTAAACCGTCTTCAGAACATCTTAGAACTGCCCATGCTTCCATGGAGAATAGATGGCTTCGACATTTCACACACCTCAGGCAAAGAGACAGTGGGTGTTGTAGTAGTATTTGAGCAGGGATATCCGAACACATCATTATACAGAAGGTTTAACATAAAGACTGTTGAAGGCATTGATGACTTCAGGTCGATGAAGGAGACCTTGCTTCGGAGATACAGAAGGTGTTTGGACGGGCAGGAACCGATGCCCCAGCTTATCCTTATCGACGGAGGTCCGGTTCAGCTTGAATTTGCAATGGAAGCATTAAAGGAACTTGGCATCAACAACATACCAATAGTTTCCCTTGCCAAGGAAGATGAGGAAATATACATACCGGAGAAGAAGGAACCCATACGCCTGGATCACACAGATCCTGCATTAAGGCTTCTGCAGCACGTAAGGGACGAATCACACAGGTATGCGATAACATCCCACAGGGCCGCAAGAGGCAGAAATTTCAGAAGAAGCAAGCTCGAAGATGTGCCCGGAGTTGGAAGGGGCAAAGCTGCAAAGCTCATAACTAAATTTGGAAGCACAAGAGCTATAATGGATATCACCCAAGAGGAGCTGGCTTCAGCACCCGGGATCGGTACCACACTTGCTAAAAGGATACAGGAACATCTTAGACAGGCAAATGAAGGGAGCCCGGAAAATTGACTTCTCATGATCAGAAACTGCAGGATGAAAATTATATGAGAATGGCGCTTTCCTTAGCGTTTAACGGTACCGGTTCTGTCAGTCCCAATCCCCGGGTCGGCTGTGTTATTGTCCGTGATTCAAAAATAATAGGCACAGGGTGGCATAAGTGCTGCGGTGAACCGCACGCAGAGGTCGAGGCTGTCAGGAATGCCGGCGAAGATGTTAAAGGATCCACTGTATACGTAAATCTTGAACCATGCTGCCATCATGGGAGGACCCCTCCATGTGCGCCAATGCTTATCGAAAAAGGGGTATCCCGTGTAGTGATCGGAATGACAGACCCGAACCCTTTAGTTGACTGCCGGGGGGAAAGCATGCTTCGGGATGCCGGGGTAGAGGTAACAAGCGGTGTTCTTGGAAAAGAATCGAAATGGATGAACAGGGGATTCATAAGAAGGATGAGGAACGGACGTCCGTGGATCACCATCAAGACAGCCTCTTCAATAGACGGGAACATCGCATTGAAGGACGGATCAAGCAAATGGATCACCGGTGAAAGCTCAAGGCAGAAAGTCCACATAATGAGGGCTGAGAACGATGCCCTGCTTAGCGGGGTCGGAACAGTCATTGCAGACGACCCTACCTTTACCGTCAGGGACGCTGAGGGAAAGTCGCCGAAAAGGGTCATCCTTGACAGAAGGCTAAGGACCCCTCTCTCAGCCGCAATTTTTAACGAGAAAAACCTGATTTTCTTCACCTCCGCTGATGCTTCAGTTGATAAAATCAACAGTATCAGGGAACTTGGTGCTGAAGTTCTGACCATAGATGCGCCTGAATGCAGCGAGTTGGAATTTGTTCTGGCTAAATTGTGTGAAATAGGTGTAAACTATCTGATGGTCGAATGCGGGGCCAGACTGACAAGCTCACTGCTCAGATATGGTCTGGCAGACGAGATATCGATATTTATGGCACCAAAGATACTGGGCGCCGGAATACACTTTACCGAATACCTTGAGCTTGACAGCCTTGACGAAGCGATAAGCATTAAAGATATCAATACCTCCGCCTGCGGGGACGACATATGGATCAGGGGGGTGCTTTCATGTTCACCGGACTTATAGAGACGATAGGCATAATTTCAGCGATACATCCCAGGGGCGATGTGTGGCAGATCGACATAGAAGCGCCAAAGATCGCAGGTGAACTGCGTTTAGGCGATTCAGTCTCCGTCTCGGGAGCATGCAGCACAGTCGTCCGGTCCGACAACAGGTCTTTCAGCATAGAAATAATGGAAGAGACAAGAAAAAAGACAAAACTCGGAAACTTAAAAAGTGGATCTGCGGTAAACCTTGAAAGGGCGATGAGAGTCGATTCGAGGCTTGACGGACATATAGTTTCCGGTCATATAGACGGACTTGCCAGGGTCGAGAAAATTGAAACATATCCCGAGACCAGAAAATATTATTTCAGTGCCGGACAGGATCTCATCTCCGGGATCGTTTCCAAAGGCTCAGTCGCAATAGACGGAATAAGCCTCACAGTAATAGATGTCACCACGAACAACTTTTCAGTCGGCATCATTCCGACAACGATCTCGGAAACGACACTTTCAGAACTTAAAGAGGGCGATGCTGTAAATATTGAAACAGACATCCTTGGAAAATATATAACAAAATTTTTGAAAACACGTTTTTCCGATACCGCCGAAGGCGGGGAGATGAAAAATTCCCTTACATGGGATAAACTTGTAAAATATGGATGGGTCTAGGGGGATCAGCAGAGAATGTTCAACACTATTGAAGAGGCAATAAACGAAATCAAACAGGGAAAAATGATAATCGTCGTTGACGACGAAAACAGGGAAAATGAAGGTGACCTCGTTATGGCGGCAGATTGCTGCCGAACCGAGGATATCAACTTTATGATTAAAAATGCCAGGGGACTTGTCTGTGTACCGATAGGTGCAGAACAGGCAAAGAAACTTCAGCTTAATCCGATGGTGGAGCACAACACCGATTCACACGGCACCGCTTTCACAGTTTCAGTTGACCACGTAAAAGACACAACTACCGGAATATCTGCTGCAGAAAGGGCGATTACAGCCAAAGCCCTTGCGAACCCGCTTTCAAGGGCTGAGGATTTTCACAGGCCTGGGCATATTTTCCCGTTAGTGGCACGTCACGGGGGAGTCCTTAAAAGAGCCGGACACACTGAGGCCGCTGTTGACCTTTCGCGCATGGCCGGTTTCAACGAAGGCGGCGTGATATGCGAGATCATGAATGAAGACGGAAGCATGGCAAGGCTGCCGCAGCTCATTGAATTTGCAAAAAAGCATGAAATGAAGATAATTACAGTTGAGAATCTCATCCATTACCGTGTCATGAGGGAAAAGTTTGTCCGCAGGGAAGCAACAGTCCACATGCCGACAGCCTGGGGGGATTTTGTCTGCCATGCTTACACCAGCCCATACGGTGACAATCCGGGCGCACTTCACCTTGCCCTTGTAAAAGGGGACATAGATGGGGTGGAGGACGTTTTGGTACGTGTCCATTCAGAGTGTTTCACCGGAGATCTTCTTGGTTCTCTCAGATGTGACTGCGGACCCCAGTTGCACAAAGCGATGATGATGATAGAAAAAGCAGGAAGGGGAGTTCTTCTATACATGAGACAGGAAGGACGGGGGATAGGACTTCTTGCCAAACTCAAAGCCTATGAGCTTCAGGAAAAGGGCATGGACACTGTTGAGGCCAATGTTGCACTTGGATACGCTCCTGATTCAAGGGATTACGGAGTGGGAGCTCAGATCCTGGCAGACCTTGGACTCAGAAAGATAAGGCTTATGACCAACAACCCTGTCAAGATAACGGGGCTCAAAGGATATGGGCTTGAAATTACTGAAAGGATCCCTATCGAGATCGACTCAAACCCGTTTAACGAAAAATATCTGAATACAAAAGTCTGCAAGATGGGGCACGTATTAAGCAACTCGATGTGCATGGAACTCGAAAAAGAAGAAACTCAGCAATAACAACGCCAATTATAAAATTAGAATAGAAGGGGAGAATCAAAATGAAAACAATCCAGGGAAATATGATCGGGAGCGGTCTTCGTTTCGCAATTATAGCGTCCAGGTTCAATGAGCTTATTACTTCAAAACTTATAGAGGGCGCAAAAGATGCGCTTACGCGCCATGATGTCCGCCACCAGGACATTGATGTCTTCTGGGCACCGGGAGCCTGGGAACAGCCTGTGGTTGCAAAAGAGATCGCAATGAGCGGCAAATATGACGCCATCATTACTCTTGGAGCTGTTATCCGTGGCGACACTACTCACCACGAGTACGTGGCAGGTGAAGCAGCAAAGGGGCTTGCTCATGTCGGACTTGAACACCGCATCCCTGTAGCGTTTGGGATAATCACATGCGACAACCTTGAACAGGCTCTTGCCCGCTCCGGAAGCAAAGCCGGAAACAAAGGCGCAGACGCTGCACTTGCTGCTCTTGAGACCGCCAATCTTTTGAGGGAAGTGCGCAACGACAGGGGAGCTGATGCATAATGCTTGATATCAAATGGGTGAGGGAGAACACTGAAGAATTTGCCGCAATGCTGGCAAACAGGAATTACTCCTTCCCACTTGACCGCTTTATTGAGCTGGATTCCATGCGGAGAGAGACCCTCCTTGAGGTTGAAGCACTCAAGGAAAAGCGTAACACAGGCGCAAAAAAGGTCGGCATGAAAAAGAAAGCCGGGGAAAATGCCGACGAGCTGATGGAAGAGATGCGCCTGATAGGTGAAAAGGTCAAGGAACTGGATGAAAAGGTTGGGATCATCGAAGCCGAACTTGACGACCTTGCCATGAGGATCCCAAACAAGCCTCATGATTCTGTTCCTGTAGGAGCAGATGAAAACGACAACATTGAAATAAGGAAGCACGGCAAACCCCGTGAATTCTCTTTTGAACCGAAAGCCCACTGGGACCTGGGTGAACCTTTGGGGATAATGGATTTTGAAAAGGGAGTCCAGCTTGCTGAGAGCCGTTTTACCGTGCTTAAGGGAGCGGGTGCAAGGCTCGAAAGAGCTCTCATGAACTTCATGCTCGACCTCCATACTACCCAGCATGGATTTACTGAGATCGCGCCACCGATACTTGTAAACACCGGTACGATGAGCGGTACAGGACAGCTGCCCAAATTTGCCGAGGACCTTTATAAATGTGCCAATGATGACCTATGGCTAATCCCTACGGCCGAAGTGCCACTGACTAACCTGCATGCCGGCGAGATCATGAACGAGTCCGACCTGCCTAAATATTACTGCGCCTTCACCCCCTGCTTCAGGCGTGAGGCCGGCAGCTACGGACGAGACATGAGAGGCATGCTCAGACAGCACCAATTTGACAAAGTAGAAATGGTAAAGCTGAGCACCCCTGATAAAAGCTATGAAGAACTCGAGCACATGACAAACTGTGCAGAAAAAGTTCTTCAGCTCCTTGGCATACCATACAGAGTCATTTGCCTATGTACAGGGGACATGGGCTTTGGAGCAGCAAAAACTTATGATATCGAAGTCTGGCTCCCAAGCCAGAACTGCTATCGTGAGATAAGCTCCTGCAGCAACTGCGAAGATTTCCAGGCAAGAAGGATGGGGACTAAGTACCGCCCCGCCTCAGGTACCAAGCCACGCTTCGTTCACACGCTTAACGGTTCCGGAATTGCAATAGGCAGGTGCCTCATCGCACTGATGGAGAATTATCAGAACGAGGATGGGAGCATTACCGTTCCGGATGCGCTGCGTCCGTACGCCGGAGGTATGGAGACAATAAAATAAGCATGATCATATTTTGTCAGATCGATCAGGTCAGGGGAGAGCAATACCCCTGACTTTTGCTCTGTCTCCCTTTTTTAATAAAGGCAAACATGGTAGGATAGAGTGTGAAAAGAGGCTCACTCTGCCAATATTTAAATGGAGGAACGACCATTAATGTCTGACAGCAACTACACACTGACGGTTTTTTTAGTTCTATTTGTCGCCGTTATATGTATATTTATACAGAAATTCTTTAAAAAATACCTTGAGAGCGATCAGTACTATTATCTCAAGGACATTACCCTGGTCGCTGCCTGGGCTCTCTGCGGAATATGGGCGCCTGACAGACCCCTCAAGATAACTATTGCAGCAGGCGTTGCTGCTGCATGCGTTGGCTTCTGCCAAAAGGTGACCAGGGGCAAGAACCTCAGATTTCTCTACTTCATAGTAGGACTTGGTTTTTCTCTTTTCGGCCCGAGGATAGCCTTCATTGAGTTTGCTCAGGGAGAGTACTACTACCTTTCATATTTTGCATCGATCGCTATCAGCACCCTCTGGATAGGAATATTCCCTATTTTCTTTCAGGAGATCGATGAGATACCCGGCATGTGCGGTCTGCTTCTTACCGTCAGCTGGACGCTTGTCTCCATAGTCATAATGCTCTCATCGCAAAACCTTAGGGAAGCAGTTCAGCTCTGCATAATAGGCATGGTCCTTATACTTGTCTTCTGGAGCAGGCATATTCATGCGTACAGAAGGCTTACAGAACCTCTGACAGCCCTGTGGGGGACTCTCTTTGCCGGGCTTTCTATTTTTGGAGTCAGCAAAGGGGTCGCATTTTATACCCTTGCAGTCTTGCCTCTTGGACTTTTCATGCTTCCTTTGATAGAGACCTCCATAAGCGTAGTAAGCGCGGCCTTCTCGCCTAAACCTACAGGCAACCTGATCCTATACAGGAAACTTCTTAGCAGGGGAATGGACCACGCGACTTCAGTCCATACAGTGGTAATGATCTGTGCTCTCATCGGCTGCATTGCCGCTTTTATCCAGACAGGCGCTACAAGCTTCCTGGCCCTGATGGCTGCTACTGTTGCTCTCTTCACTGTTACCGGGATCTTTTTCAGATACGCGGCAAGATCAGACAAAAGTCAGTCCAGAAAACCTGACCTCTGGGGTATAAGGGTCGACAACATTTCTTTAAATTATGCTCTTACTCAGGTTCAGCACTGGATAAACAAAGGGACTGACCATTGCATGATCGTGACCCCCGATGCCCTTGCAGCATTGAGAAGCAGAACTGATGCAAGATACAGAAAAATTGTAAGAAATGCTGCTCTTGTCCTGCCTGACGGAGCCGGACTTATTGCCGCCCTTAAACTGCTCCATACCCCAATCCAGGAAAGGATCCCGGGAGTTGAATTTACAGAGC
>Ga0334883_1001354_pt1 | contig 36893 bp, 24 predicted proteins | sample GraSluR1_MG_6_FD_207230 | JGI IMG/M metagenome (GOLD analysis project Ga0334883, IMG submission 207230) | Sludge microbial communities from methane-producing bioreactor in Wageningen University, Netherlands - Granular Sludge_09_05-R1 | ecosystem: Engineered > Bioreactor > Anaerobic >...
ACATGAGCCCCAACCCTGTTATCAAAGCACTGAAACATACAAAAATGTAGTCCCCACGAAAAATCTATGTGCTTGCAGGAGAGGCATGTAACTACTCAAAGTGGTAAAGTTGGGTTGACTTAGACAAACAAATAAACAACAAGGCAGAGATGCGAGTAGCGCTACATAATAACGCGAGCGTAGGTGTGATGTCTATTTGCTGCCAACGATCTGATACATAATCAACTGAGTACCCTGACCAAGACCTGGGACTCGTAAATGAGGAATACATGATTGAGATAATCCAAGCCAGAGAAGAGCATATTGCGTTGCTACCCGAGATCGAGCTTGAAGCGGCATCGCAAAGCAGTCTTGATGACCTTCCGGAACACCTTAGATCACAAGCCATGCCACTGCATAAACTTGAAGCAGTTCACCGACAAGGGCTGCTCCTGGTAGCTATCGAAAATGGTAATACTCCTGTTGGTTTTGCAGCTGCTGAGATAGTCGAAAGATATCTGCATTTGCTGGAGATTGATGTAGTTCCTCGTGCGCAAGGCCTGGGAATCGGAACTTCGTTGCTGGACAAGGTGATGGAATCAGGCATTATACGCAATCTGCAATGGGTCTCGCTCACCACCTTCAGCCATCTTCCCTGGAATGCGCCCTGGTACGAAAAAAAGGGATTTCGCAAGATTGAAGCACAGAGTTTGCCGGCTTTCCTCGCTGATATCTTGCGCGCGGAAGAGGCAATGGGGCTTGACCCCAATAAGAGAGTGGCGATGCGCAAAGAACTGCACCCTCAAGTTTGACACGACACTATCAGTCATTGCTGTCTAGCTTACTCCGCCTCAAGATCCAAGTATCAGATATTCCTGTCTGCATCCTGGTACTTCAGCTCAGGACTAGCCCCTGTTTACCTTATGATCTCCTCTTGGCATGAGGCCAATATGGGCTAAGGCAGAGCAAAAACAGAGCTGAGCTTATGGGGCTCTTAAGGATTGCCGGAGAGAGAGATGCAGCGCGACATCCGAACGTGTGAGATTTTTTTTCTTGACATAAAAAGGCTCTTCAAATTGCTTGCTTAAACACAGTGAAATTCTGGTCCAGTAACTCAGCGGTAGAGTATCTGACTTTTAATCAGAGAGTCGATGGTTCGATCCCATCCTGGATCACCAAAAGTTTGCGACCCCTTCGTCTATCGGTTAGGACTCAAGATTTTCATTCTTGCAAGAGGGGTTCGATTCCCCTAGGGGTCGCCAATTTTTCCCGATCACTGAGATATAGATTCGGCGGCAGATCCGCCTTTTATTTTATGCGTCCCGTTCGTCTAGTGGCCTAGGACTCGTGATTCTCAGTCACGCAACAGGGGTTCGATTCCCCTACGGGATGCCATTTTTTTGCCTGCGAATTTTTGCTTGAATAAAGAGTTTTATAATTGAGAATTGAGAATTGAGAATTGATAATTCAGCTGCGCGACAGCTGAAAACTTGAAAACCCCAATAATACCCTTCAATCAGTATAGCAAATCATGCGCCTGACCAGGGTCATGACTCCCCACTCGATCTTTAGCAGATAGAGGCCTTGGCTCAGGCTCCGTTCGGAGATTATGTCAGACAATGGTATCTCCATATTGCCCGCAGCTTTGTCACCAAAGTCCCGTTTGGTGATCAATCTGCCTTTGATGTCAAAGAGCGTGAGCGTCAAGCGGCCGCCCTTTGCGTTTGTGATCTGCACTTTGCTATCGCTTCGCACCGGATTGGGCACCATTAAGCCCTTTTCTTGACGGTTTTGGGGTTTTTCTTGACAGCTTATTGTGTGTTTGGGGCACATAATAAGGAATATTCTGAACCCCGGGACGAACCATGAGAGAAAAAATGACCGGAAAGGAATTGCTGCAATTTCTGGAAGAACACAGCCCGCAAGAGATAAAAGACGCTCTGGAATTCATTCATCCCGCCGATATTTTGGACGCTTTGGAAGACTATGAAGGGGATCAGATATCCTTTCTCTCGCGCTTGCCAAACGACGTTCTGGCCACCATCATCGAAGAAGCCGAGGATGAAGATAAGGGTGAGATCTTTGACCTGTTTAGCCAAGATCAGAAGAAAGAAATCATCAGCGAAATGGCTTCTGATGAATTGGTGGATCTTCTGGAAACAATGGATGAAGATGAGGCCGAAGAGCTGATTCAAAGCTTGGATGAAGAGGAAGCGCAAGAGCTGAAAACGCTTATGAATTACCACCCCGAAACTGCGGGTGGGATCATGGCTACAGAATTTATGGCCATCAACGACAGCATGAGAGTCAAAGACACTCTGCAACACTTGCAGCAATACGGGGATGAAGCAGAAACCCTGAGCTATCTCTATATCCTGGATAAAAATGGCATCCTGCAAGGCGTGGTGTCCTTGCGTGACATTGTGATCAACAAGTTCGAAACCCCGCTAAAGGAGCTCATCAACCCCAATGTGATCACGGTATCTCCGGAATTGGATCAGGAAGAAGTGGCCAGAATCTTCCAGAAATATGGCTTTGCCAGTGTCCCTGTGGTGGACGCAAGCCAAAAGATGTTGGGGATCATCACGGCAGATGACGTTCTGGATATTGTGGTGGAAGAAAATACCGAGGACTTTGAAAAGATGAGCGCTTTGGCGCATAATGAGGGTGAATATCTGGAGACCGGTGTGCTGGGTCTGGCACGGCGTAGAATAGTCTGGCTACTCTTTCTGATGGTTTCGGCCACCTTCACCGGCTTCATCATTCAAGGCTATGAAGCTGCCTTGGCTGAGATGGTGATCTTGGCAGCCTTCATTCCGATGTTGATGGACACAGGCGGCAACGCGGGCGCGCAATCTGCCACTCTGGTCATCCGTGGTATGGCTTTGGGAGAGATCGCCATCAAGGATTTTGCCACAGTGCTCTTCAAAGAACTGCGAGTCAGCCTGGTAGTGGGATTCGCGCTCTCAGCAGTGAACTTCCTGCGCATTCTGCTGTTCAATCGAGACCTGATGCTGGGCGTCACAGTATCCATTGCCATGCTGTTTACGGTTGTGGTGGCAAAAATTGTGGGTTGCTCTTTGCCGATCATTGCCCGTAGGATCAAGCTCGATCCAGCCATCATGGCAGCGCCGATCATCACCACAATCGTGGACGCGCTATCCCTGGTGGTCTATTTCAGGCTGGCCACCATGATCTATATGTGAGGCATTAATCCTTCAAAATGGGAAGCGTGACGAATCACGCTTCCTTCTGGAATTCTTCTTCTGCTACTTCCTGCATGAATTGGTTCATGTAGAGCTGATAGTAACGGCCTTTTTGGTGCATCAGATCGTGGTGGTTTCCCATTTCCAGGATCTCGCCTTTGTGCAAGAGCAGGATGCGATCCACCTGACGTATGGTGGAAAGCCGATGCGCCACGATGATGCCCGTGCGACCACTTAGAACCACATGCATGGCTTCCTGCACCAATTGCTCGGTCTCGGTATCGATGGAAGCCGTGGCTTCATCCAGGATCAAAAGAGCAGGATCAGCCAGCACCACACGGGCAAAGGCGATCAGCTGTTTCTGTCCGGTGGAAAGCAGGTTTCCCGCTTCGCCCACCTTGTAATCATACTTATCCGGCAAGTTTTGGATAAACTCATCCGCGCGCACGACCCGGGCAGCTTCCATCACCTCTTCATCGCTGGCATCCAGGCGGCCATAACGGATGTTTTCCATCACGCTACCTTGAAAGAGATGCGGCACTTGCTGCACGTAGCCCAGATTGCTATGAATCCATTTTAGCGGTAGCTTTGTGTAATCAAGATCATCGATCTCGATCTGGCCCTTTTGCGGCTCATAGAAACGGCAGATCAGGTTTACCAAAGAGGTCTTTCCCGTTCCGGTCTCGCCCACCAAAGCGATGGATTCACCGGGAGCGATCTCCAGATTGAAGCCAGTAAACACAGGATGGCTCTCTTTGTAGGCAAAGCTCATGTCTTTGATGCTGATCTTGCCCTGCATCTTGCGGCTCTGCCAATCCTGAGTATAGTCTTCGTTGTTGGTGATCTCCGGTTCCAGATTGATCAGGGAAAAGACCCGTTCGGCTGAAGCCTGCGCGTGCTGCATCTCCGCAAAGAGCCTGGCTACATTGGAAAAAGGCTCAAAGAGGTGCATGGTATAGCTGATGAAGGCCACCATCGTGCCATAGCTGATCACCTGACCGATCACGGCTGAACCACCGATCCACACCACGATGCCGGTTCCCACTGAAGACACCATCAGAATCATTGGCATGAACAGCGCGGAGATGATCGCGGACTTGATGGAACTGCCATACATCTTGTTCGTCAAATCCGTGAAGTCATTCAGATTCGCGTCTTCACAGACCAGGGTCTTGGTGGTTTTGGCGCCATGAATCCCTTCGCCAAAGCTGTGGGTGATCATGGAGTTATACCTGCGCACCTGGCGAAAGAGCCGGAACATCTTTTCCTGAAAGTAGATGCTGATGATAGCAATCACCGGCATCAAGGCCAGCAGGATCAAAGCCAGCTTCCAGGACAGGCTGAAGACCACGCCCAAGACGAAGATGATCATGGCAAAACCCCAGATCAGATCCACGATGCCCCAGGCCACCACATCGCCTAAACGGTTGATATCAGAGGTAACCCGGGCCACGATCCAGCCGCTGGAAGTGCGGTCAAAATAGCTGAAACTCATGCTTTGCAGTTTGCGAAAGGCCCGGCTTCTGAGATCGAAATTGAGACCGGTCTCGATGCGCCCGGCGATATCGATCAGAAGATAGACATTCACAAACTGAAAGAGGATCAGCAGAAAGTACATCAGGCTAAAGGTTTGGATGCCTGAATAGTCCTTCGGAATGATCATATTGTCGATGCCATATTTGGTCATCAAAGGCAGGATCGTATCGATCAGGGCATTGAAGATCATGACCACGATCAAAAGATAGACCTTGCTTTTATGGCGTTTGAGCTCGCGCAGCATTTTCAGCCACAAGCTCCAATCGAACTTAGTAGTATATTCTTTCTCTGTATGTTCTTGCATAATATAGTCCTTAGCTTGCCTCCAGCTCCAGCTGATGCTGGATGTTCCAGATGCGTTGATAAGCTCCTTTTTGGGCGATCAATTCCTGATGCGTACCCATTTGAGCTATTTTGCCATGCTCCAGCACCACGATGCGATCGGCCAGAGCCACACCGGTCAGACGGTGGGTGATGATGATCGTGGTGGCGCGTCCTTTGCGGGAGAGCAGGTTACGCTGGATGATCTGCTCGGTTTCACTATCCACGGCTGAGAGCGCGTCGTCAAAGATCAAGATGGCCGGATCCAGCACCAACGCGCGAGCCATGGCGCAACGCTGTCTTTGACCACCGGAGAGAGTGATGCCACGCTCGCCAATCACGGTATCATAGGCTTCTTCAAACTCAGAGATGCTGTCGTGCAAAGCCGCTTCCCGAGAGGCTTTTTCCACCTTGGCGGGATCGATGTCTTTGAGAGCCATCCCAATGTTTTGGGTAATCGATCGCGAATACAGGAAGGGCTCTTGCAACACGATGCCGATCTGCCGGCGTAAATCCTTGCGATTATAGGCAGTAATATCCACGCCATCGATCAGGATTCTACCCTTGTAATCATCAAAGAGCCGTGGGATCAGATTGGTCAGGGTGGATTTACCGGATCCTGTTGCTCCCAAAATGGCTACCGTTTCACCGGGAGCAATCCTGAGATTGATATCCTTCAATATCGGATGGGCTTCGTCATAGGCAAAGCTCAGCTTTTGGAATTCTATTTCTCCCTTCAGGCGGAAGCCTTCCGGTAAATGGAATCCTGCTTCGAGCTCTTCCACTTCTGTGTCCATCACTTCTTTGAGCCGACCGACTGAGACCAGAGCGCGTCCCATGTCAGTGAGGATTCTACCCATCTCGCGGATCGGCCAAAGGAGCATGCCCACGTAGGTGCTGAAGGCCAGAAGCGTGCCCAGGCTGATCTCGCCTTTGATCGTCCAGCCGATGCCAAAGATGAAGACCGCGGCAATCTGGATCAGACACAAGGCATCCGAAGAAGACCAGTAATAGGCCAAAACGGTGATCAGTTTGCGGCATTTTTCCCGATAATCATTGGCGGCAGCTTCAAAGCGGGATATCTCATAATCCTCTCTGGCAAAAGCTCTTACCACGCGGATTCCGCTCACGGATTCTTCCAGCACTGTGGTGAGATAGCCTTCTGCTTCATCGGCAGCCTGAAAGCGGCTCCGCACTTGACGGAAAAACACATAGGCGTAGATGAAGATGAAGGGCACCACCACCATCGATACCAGGGTCATGCGGGCATCCATCGAAAGCATGATGGGCACCAAAAGCAGTACCATAAACACTCCGCGTCCCAACTGCACAAATTGCAGGGCGATGAACCTGCGGATGGTCTCCACGTCTGAAGTACAGCGTTGTATGATGTCTCCGGTCTGCACCTTGCTGTGCCAGCTGTAGGGCAGCTTCTGGATATGGTCATACAGGGAGTTTTTGAGCCTGCGAGCAAACTCTTCGGATACTTCCGCGCTCAGCTTGCCCCTCAGAAAGGTAAAGCCGTGGGCAATGACGCTGATCAACACGATGGCCAATCCCGCCAGCCAGATATTGGCACGGATATAAGGCAAAAGACTGCCTGTTTCCGGCAAGTTTCCCAATCCCAAAGGCAGCTCTGCCGGAGCTTGCCCAATCACGGTATCTACTGTGAAACGGATGATTAGCGGCGTCATAAAGCTAAAGGCCGCGGCAAAGATCACGCAGAGGATGGTCAGCGAATACTTCAGCTTCAACCTCTTCATATAAGTAAGAACGAATCGGATAGCAGTCAACATGGTTTTCTCCAATTTCTGCTTCAAAGGTTAGAACGGGTCTGTTTGTTTGCTATTGATGGTTGATTCGTAAGTTAGCCTGGGCGTGGGGGATAGACACCGGACGCGCAAAGCTATACATCGGACATTATTGATGCCGCGTGGGATATGGGTGGATTTTATCGGAGATGGGGTGGAATGCCTAAGTCAATGATCAAACACACCAAGTTCCAGGGGCATCTTGTTCACACTATTCACTTCGGTGGCGAGGGCAGTAATATGCTGTCTCATCGTTATTTACCTCCAGTTCTTGGATAATTTGGCACAATCATATCCAGAGACGATATTTGTCAAGGCTTATGTGCAAACAAAAGTTTGACGGGGGCAATCCCCATAGCTTGTCACCAATGAAATGTCAATGATCCGTCAATGCCGCGTTGGATAATCATTGCCAAGGAGTCATGGCAGCGTGCGCGTGTGATGTTTCTTGCGGAAAAACCCCGTCCCGGCTTCGCTTTCATCACGGCTTTTCTCTTGCCGGATCTGGATATTTGTGTATAATATCAGTCAAAGTGCTGTTTGATAAACAGCCAAAATGGATAACAAAAACTAAGGAAGAATTGCACAAAGTGGATGGAAAGCATGAGCTCAATTGACCTTAAATCGTATCTGTATATGGTCGAGTCAAATCCCGAGGAATTAGTGGGGCGCTTTGATGAGATATATTCACAGCTTGATGATGCGGCAGCGCAAAATACTTTGCTGCTGTATAAAAGCATGGCGCTGGTCAGCCTGAAAGAAATTGCGGCTGCGACAGATCTGGCGGAATCCCTGATCACCAAAGCCATTTCCGCCAATGATCAGGCCTTGCTCTGCAGAGTTTACATCGTTTTGAGCAAGTGCAACAGCAATCTGCCATTGTGGCAGGGGCACTATCTGAATCTGGCGCATGAACTGGCCATTGAGATCAATGATCGTGACTTGATCGCCGAAGCGCTAATCTTCAAAGCTAATGTTGAGTTTGCCAATGGCGATAGCAAAAAAGCCCTGATGCATAACGACATGGCGATTGATCTCTCTAGGGACAGCAGCGACGACTATCTCAAAGAAACAGTTCTGATCAACGCCGCCACCACCTACTATCGGATGGAGGATTTTGAGAAAGCAATCGAGTATCTGTGCCTGGTATTGGCGCAAAACGCAAAAACCAAAAACTGGGACCGACGCTTGATGTATATGTGCAACCTGTCTGTGCTGTATCAAAATCTGAAGCGTTTTTCGGACGCGGAAGCCATCCTGCTGGAAGCACTGAGCCTGGCAAACGAAACGCGCAATGCCACTCGCAAATTGGTGGTTCTTTCCAAGCTTGGGGCCGGATATCTGAAAGTGCATGACCTGGATAGTAGCCGAAAGTACTTTCTGGAATGTCTTTCTTTCAGTCGGGAGATCGGATTCAACAACCCCGAGTTTGGCTTTGAACTATATAACAACATTGCCGGATTGTATCGGGAAATGGGGCAATATGACGAGGTCTCAGAATATTTGACCAAAGCCCTGGAGTGCGCCGAGATATTGGATAATGACAACTACCGGCTCATCACTATGGTAAATCAGGCCAGGATTCTCTCCGCAAGCGGCAAAACCAAAGAGTCGGTGTTGCTGATCAAAAAAGTGATCACTCAAAGCAAGCGAAAAAAGTACTATGAGATCCTGATCACGGCACAAACCTTTCTGGCCGAGCTGTATGAGTTTCACCATAAGTACGATAAATCCATCCTTACCTTTAAGGCTACTCTGAGCTCCTATCAGGACTATATTTGCGACATGCATTCCAGCAAAATCGAGGAATACAACAAAAAGATCGCCGAGTTCGTAAAACACTATGGGGAGCCCGATAGCAGCGCACAAACCGAGAAGCCGGACAGCTATCGGGATCGGAAAATGCTGATTGGCAGCAGTCAGGCCATAGCAAAGATCCGAGAGCAAATCAAACAGGCTGCCGCCCATCCCAATACCAGCGTGATCATCACGGGAGAAACCGGAACCGGCAAAGAGATCGTGGCTTACATGATTCACGAGCAAAGCTCGCGCGCAAGATTCCCCATCGTGGCCATCAATACTGCGGCCATCACATATTCTTTGGCAGATAGTGAATTCTTTGGCTATGTAAAAGGTGCCTTCACCGGTGCTTACGCAAATTCGAAAGGCATCTTTCAGCGCGCGCAACATGGTACAGTGTTCCTCGATGAAATCGCCGAAATGCCAATGGATTTGCAGGCAAAACTGCTGCGAGCCCTGGAAACAAGAAAAATCACACCTGTAGGCGGGAATACTGAGCTATCCTTCGATTGCCGCATCATCAGCTCCACAAACCGTGATTTATCCGCGATGGTGTCCCAAAACCTTTTCAGGCTGGACCTTATGCATCGGCTGAACTCATTTTCCATCAATATCCCTCCGCTTCGGGATAGAAAAGAGGACATCGCGATTCTCATCGATCACTATGTATCCATCATTGCCCTGGACATGAATCTGGAGAAGCCAAAAATCAACCCTGCCTTCTATGATGGCATGACGCGCTATAGCTTTCCGGGGAATGTGCGAGAACTGATCAATATCGTGGAACGCCTGATGATCATGTTTTCCGGAGAAGAATGGGGCAGCCACCAGCTGGAAACCCTGGGGCTAAGCGACATAGCTGCACCTGCTGCGATTAAAGGGCTAAAAGCAAAGGTCGTCAGCGAAGAGCGCAAGGAAATCATCGAAGCCCTGCAAAAAGCCGGCGGCAAACAGAAGATCGCAGCCAAAATACTGGGCATATCGGAAAGCACTCTCACACGCCGTATCGACAAGCTGGGATTGCATTCTTACACCCTGCGGGGAAGGCAAAAATAGCGACCTAAGTTTCAGAACTGAAATTTCACCATCAGCCCTTATGACTGATTCTGCAATTTGAGAGTGAAACTCTCATCATACACCTCAACAATCCCTTGTCATACAATACCTTACAACTAAGCACGACACAGCGCGATTGGCGCAGATCTTGCGCTAAACAGAGCATAAACCCGGTGTTTGTGTTTGCCCGGGAGTCACCCTAAAACAAAGGAGATTGTATGAAAAAGCTGGTTTTTCTAAGCCTGATGTTGTTCATTACGAGCCTGATGCTTGGCCAGACCGTCAGGAATGCCGCAAACCACACGGAGTTGGTAAATGCCATTTCCGCTTCCACAACGGGAGATATTGTGAATATCACAAATAACATCGTTGTGAGCGGGCAGATAACAATCAACAAAACTATTACGATTGAAGGCAACGGCTTTACGCTGACTGTGCCTCGTCCGGGATTGGATGAGATGGGGCGCTTCAATTCCAACCCCTCAAACTTCCGGGTTTTATATCAAACAGGCGGAACCCTCACCATCAACGACCTCACTCTGAAAGGCGGATCAATCACCGCTTCCGGAGCTTGTATCAGCATCGATAGCGGCGCCACCCTGAAGCTTAACCGTTCAATAGTCTCGAATTCGCTTTCGACAGCGCTTCCGGTTTCAGGCGGTGGTGGTGGCATCAGCGTCAGGGGTCTTTTGTTTCTAAATGAGAGTTATGTGAGAAGAAATGCTGCCGTTTATGGTGGCGGATTGTTGGTAATCGGGGGTGCAAAAGCTTATGTGGAAAAGAGTTCCTTGATTGAAAACCGATCAACCGGAACCAGCGGTGGAGGCGGAGCAGTCGAAGTCAATGGCGATACCTCCTTCATCTATTTCAATAATTCCACCCTGTCCAACAATCAGAGCACAGAAATCGGCGGAGCGATAAACTGCGCTCGCGGCACGGTTTACTTTGTCAATAGCAGCGCAACCGGCAATGTGGCTTTTGGCAGCTATAGCGGCGGAGCAATCGGCAACAACTCCGGTAATGTATATATCGTCAACTCCTTACTGGCGCATAACTACAGGCGCAACAGTGGAGATACATCAAATCCCAGCTCTTATATCCTGGATGACATCGTGGCATATAGCAGCGGGCAGTCCGGTGTCAGAATGTATTATTCCATCCATCACGCCCCAATGCCTGCAGGCATGGGGGCAAACCTGAATAACCTGCAATATACAGGTAGCATGGATGGATCAAACAACACCATTTTTTCCGGTGGCTTGCTGGCAAAAATCACCAATAACGACGGCGTGGAAATCGGCGCTCAGATTTTCAGGCCATTTCTATGGGAGCAAGAAGCAGGCGTAGCCCCCACTTTGAAGATCGGCTCCTTCGTTTCAGATGCCATGAATCGTGGCACTCTTACCAGATTTGCCAGTAACAACAATGTCAGTCCGGTGGTGGCATATTATCACAATAGCTCGTGGATTGATCTCTTGGGAACATCCCAGATCGGGCAGGAAGTGCTTGTGGATCAAGTAAATAGTTCCAGAGCCAATCCTCCGGCCCGGGGCGCGATCGAAGCTGAAACTACACAGACTTTATACATCGTGAAAGTCAATGGTGCCAGCGACGGCTCAGTGAGCGGAGGATCCATTTATGGTGATGTTTACCCATCCGGAACCTCTGTTACCCTCACGGCCTTACCCCATAGCGGCTATAGCTTTCTGAGATGGGACTATGTGGCCGGAGGCTCCGGCACAGCTTCCACGCAAAGCACTTACACCTTTACTGTAGAGGGAAATGTGACTTTGCTGCCGGTCTTTACCACCTCCTCCGGCGGGCAATACACCATCACCTACGTGGGAAATGAGCATAGCGGAGGAAATCCACCTGAAACGCAGACCCTCACAGGGCCCGGCACAATCTCAGACCGGGGAACGCTTACAAAAGCCGGATACAGCTTTGCGGGCTGGAACACAAATAGTAATGGTTCAGGAACCGCGTATCAACCGGGAAACACATATTCCGCGGGTGTAAACCTGATCCTATACGCGCAGTGGCAAAGAAGCGCAGCCGATTTCCCGCAGGATGTCCAAACCGGTGTCGACGGCGGTCACCTTATTGAGCCAAGCGTTGATCTTTTCAGAGCCGCGTCTCAGGATATCTCAGGCTACCCAAATGTCAATAATCCCGGCTTTGAGCACGTGTATCACATCGTGCTCAGCGGTAGTGGCAGCAATGTCAGCATCAGAGTGCACACTCTGGCTCCCTGGGGCGCGATTTACTTTGGCGGGGCCTGGAGATCTGCCGCGAACTCAGGAAATCAGGTGCTCTTCACAGGCGTGGATTTTGATTCTAAAGGCGATGTACCGCTGATCCTCGGCAATCTGGATCCGACCCTGCCTGTGGAACTCAGCTCTTTCACCGCCACCATGCAGGCTGGAGCCTATGTCAGCCTTGCCTGGATCGTGCAATCCGAGACCAATCACGCCGGCTATAATGTTCTGCGCGCTGAAACTAATGATCTCAGCAGTGCCTACATCATCAATTTCTCCCTTATCACTCAGGGCAGCAGCCAGGGAACTCAGATCACATATAGCTTAACCGACAATGAGATATATCCAAACAGCACCTACTACTATTGGCTGCAAAGCATCAGCCTGCTGGGAGAAGCCACCCTGTATGGCCCGCTGATGGTGCTCACCGGGCAAATCGGCGGGGAAGCTCCGCCAAGTATACTGCCCGAAACTACCATGATCGGTCGTGTCTATCCCAATCCCTTCAATCCCAGCACCACCATCAGCTACGATCTGGCTCAGCCCGGCGAAGCAAAGATTTCGATCTATACCGCCAAAGGCCAATTGGTGTATAGCTACACGCAAAACCACGCTAATGCCGGGGTATATAAACACGTCTGGAATGGCAATGCCTCTGATGGCACCAGCCTCAGCAGCGGAGTATATTTCATAAGATTGCTAGTAGGATCCACAATCCACACAAAACGCATCAGCCTGGTTAAGTAAGAATAATCTCCAAGCTGCAAGCACAAAACCCGGAACTCATCACTCCGGGTTTTTTCTTTATCGCATAGTGTCTCTAACTTTGCCGACAGCGCGCATTGGAGAAAAACCTTGACCTCTGCCCGAGGCCTGTAATAGTGACATCAAACACTTATATGTACATACGAGGTCTTAGCTTATGAATCATTTTCGCCATCTCACGATTCTGCTGCTTGGCATTTTGCTCTTTCCGCCGGCAGCCCTTTGCGCAGTTTCAACGCAGCAATCCCGCCTCGTGGATTATGCCCGCTCCAAGCTGGACACGCCATATCGCTTTAATGGCCGCTTGACCACCATCCATCCCGATCTGGATTGCATGGGCATCTGTTTTCGGGCTTATGCTTCTGTTTACTCCGAAAAATGGACAGCATACTCCGTGATCCCTTCCAAACTGATCAAGGCAGGGCAATTGGGCTCTGCCATTGATGGCAAAGCGCATTTCTATTCGGAAGACTTGGTAGATATCCTCCAGCCCGGTGACATCATCTACTTCCTGGTGGATTATCCGGCGATCAAAGATGCAGCGGTGGCCACAGAGGGCGACAAATCCTTTTGGGTATATCACATGGGGCTCTATACGGAGGATGGGAAACTCATCCATGCTTCGCCCTGGGCCGGAAAAACGGTGGAGGAAGAGCTGAGGAGCTTCAAAGATCAGTTCCGCTTTCTGATCACTCGACGCGCAAAGCCATGAGTCCCGGGATCTGTATGGGCGCTCGCCGTAGCGCCCTTGCCGTAACGTAGCTTTCCGATGCCACAGGGTTAGGCGGTACAGCGACCGCCTGTACAATCATCGCGCAACCACATCTTATCTATGCTAATTACACCCCATCAGGATATGACCGGAGCTCAGGTATGCCGTTCATATCTGAGCTCCGCGTGGACTCAATCTGCTATTTACTTTTTCCTTGATTTGCCACAGCCGCAGCCGCAGCTTCAACCTCTTTGGCATCAGCCAGATAGTAGCGTTTTTGCACCTTGAGTTCGGCATCAAATTCATACACCAAAGGGATGCCGGTGGGGATGTTCAGGCTCACGATCTCTTCATCGGAGATGTGATCCAGATTCTTCACGATGGCGCGCAAGCTGTTGCCATGAGCCGAGACCAGCAGTTTACGTCCGGCCACCAGACGGGGGATGATCACCTCGTTCCAGAAGGGCATAGTGCGTGCTACGGTGTCTTTCAGGGATTCACAGAGCGGAATCTGAGCTTCTTCCAGGTTGCTGTAGCGGGGATCGTGGCCCGGATAGCGTTCGTCATCCTTCGTCAGCGCCGGTGGCGGAATATCATAGCTGCGGCGCCAGATCAGCACTTGCTCTTCGCCATATTTCTCGGCAGTTTCGGCCTTGTTCAAGCCCTGCAAAGCGCCATAGTGGCGTTCATTGAGCCGCCAATCATGATGAATAGGTGTGTACATCAGATCCATCTCATCCAGCGCGATCCACAGAGTGCGAATGGCACGTTTGAGGGTAGAGGTGAAGGCTTCATCAAAAGTAAAACCCTCAGCTTTCAATCTTTTACCGGCTTCTGCTGCTTCGATCAGACCCTTCTCGGAAAGATCAACGTCCGTCCAGCCAGTAAAAAGATTGGCTTTGTTCCACTCGCTTTCGCCGTGGCGAATCAGAACTATCTTATACATGTCTAACTCCTTGTTTATACGTAACTTCTGTATTGCGCCCTCATTTGGAGGCCTTAATCAAGTCTTAATCAAGCCTTAATCAAGCGTTAATAGTTAACGCTTGATTAAGGCTATATGACCGCTTGATCAAGACCCTGAAGGCAGGGACTAATCTGTGCAGCCGTGCTCCGGCTTGGTCTTATAGGTCAGAACTCCCTGTTTAACCTCGATGTAGCGGGCCAGGATGTAAAAAAAATCCGATAGCCGATTCACATACTTCATCAAGGTTTCAGGAACATCAGCCACCTGGGATAGGGCAATCACCCTGCGTTCAGCCCGCCGGGCCACAGTACGACAGATGTCCAGTCGCGCGCTGGCCAGACAGCTTCCGGGGATCACGAAGCCCTTCAGGTTCACATAATCTTCTAAGTGCCGGATGGTGGCGGTGATCTCTTCCACTTCGCTCTCGCAGACGGGCATCGGATACTCCATTGAAGGCGTGGCCAGCTGTCCCATCACCCGATAGAGGCGGTTTTGGGTATCGATCAGGAGTGTCCGGACTTCTTCGTCATCCACGTGGTGTTTGGCTTCGCCGATGAAGGCATCCAGCTCGTCCAAGGTGCCATAGGCATCCACGCGCAGATCGCTTTTAAGCACGCGTTCTCCGCTATATAGCGAGGTTTGCCCCTTATCTCCGCCTTTCGTGGTGATGCTCACGGGGTTGTTACCTCATGGCGATGACGGAGATTTCCACCAGGCCGTCTTTGGGCAGACGGGCTACCTGGATGGCTTCGCGAGCGGGATAGGGTGCGCTAAAATTGCGGGCGTAAATCTCGTTGAGCGCGGCAAAATCGTTCATGTCCTTCAGGAAAACCGATACTTTGACCACGTGGGACATGCCCATACCGGAAGCATCAAGGATGGCTTTGATGTGGTGAAACACCAGATTTGCCTGGGCTTCAAAGCCTTCGGCCATGTTTCCGGTGCTGGGATCGATGCCTAATTGGCCACTGATGAAGAGGGTGTCGTTTTTGAGGGCGGCTTGGGAATAGGGTCCGATGGCCGCGGGTGCGTCGTGGGTCATGATGGATTTCATATTTATCTCCTTTTATTCTCTGTTGAGTGATTTTCGGGCCAGCAGGATTGCATCCATAATGCTGTTCAGGGCTACATAATCCTGGTGTTCTTTGCCCATATTGCGCAGCAGGATTTTGCCTTCGCGCACGTTTTCATCGCGGATCACGATCATCAGTTCGCATTCGCTCTTTTTGGCCAGAGCAGTGTCGTCTTCCATTGTGTGTTTATCCGCGCTGAGCACCGTCTTAATATTGTTTGCGTGCAGCTCCTGCGCGATTTGCAGCATCATCATCTCCAGGTCTTCGCTCTGGGAAGAGATGTACACGCTGAAAGACTTGTCCTGTGAGGTAAAGAGTCCGCGCCGATCCATGATCTCAAAGATGCTGTCGATATTCAGATAAAAGCCCACGGCGGGGATGTTTTTGCCGGTAATCATCTGCGAAAGATAGTCATAGCGGCCACCACCGCCCACCACCTGCACACCACCATTGCTGGAAAGCACCAGATCAAACACGGTCTCGTTGTAGTAGGCGAAGTTCTTGAAGAGGCTGGGCTTCACGGTGTATTGATGCGCGAGATTGGCCTGAACCTTCTTTACTTTGCTGAAGTTCTGCTTGCAGCGGGGGCAGAGATAATCCATGATCTTTGGCCCTTTATCGATGATAGCAGTGCACTTGCTGTCCGTGCAATGAGTATCCGCGAAGGGATTGGTATATAGGGTGTTAAAGCAGTGTTCACAGAGGACGTTTTCGTGTTTTTGCAGATAGGCCTTCATGTCTGAGACGTAGGCGGGACGACAGGAGCTGCAACCAAAGCTGTTCAATTCCAGCCGGGCATCGCGCAAGCCTAAGCCCTGCAAGATCTTCATGGCCAGACTGATCACTTCATTTTCACTCATCACGCTGTCGCTGCCCAAAAGCTCCACGCCTAATTGGTGAAACTCACTGGGCGCCTCGTGCTCTTCCTTGCGAAACATCGGGCCCAGATAGTAAAATCTGTGCACATCCCGATCCTTGATGATGCTGGCAGTATGGTGCAAAACGCTGATGGTGCCTTCCGGGCGCAGAGTGAGCAGGCTAAGATCACCATTGGGCTGAGAAAGATTTACGATAGCCTGAGTGGCCGTGAGCGCTTCATCCTCCTGCATCAGAGCGGTAATCCCCTGATGAATCACGTGGTAATCCTGCAAGACGGAAAGCCGGATCTCCTGATAATCGTGCAAGGAAAGAATGTGGGCGATCTTTTGTTCCAGAATTTTCCATTTCCAAACCTTGTCCGGCATGAACTGATGGATTCCGATGCTGGTATTCACGATACTGCTCCCTGTTTGGCATTTTGCTAATCTAATACAATGATAAGCGGAAATCTGTCAAGTGCCATCTTTTCCTGAGGCTTGATGGTGGAAGCTTCATCCTGAAGCATCGACAATCATGCTTCAGGATGAAGCATCTACAATCGCATTCACGCTGTATATGTGCCGTAGGCACGGCATTTCAGATAGCATACTCAGACTGGTTCTTGGCACACGATCATGCTATCTAAACCCCAATGAAAGGGCTTTCACCACAGTGAATGAAAACCGGGTGAGGATTGCAGACGTCCTCGTCTGCACAAGCAGCGATGCTGCTTTCTTTTCTCGGCCTGCGGCCTCGCTCGACACGAGACGTGTCGAATCCTCTGGTTTTCATGTAAAATGTCGTGCCTACGGCACTCAAACCGTTCATCTGTAATCATTTGGCTATCTGAAATAGCGTCCCGATGGGACTCAGATGGCACCACGCTGTTCGAAATCCAAAGCACTGTGTACAAAGGGGATAAACAAGGAATTTGGGGAAGTGCTTTGAACTCCGAAGGTGGAGCACGAAGTCCAAAGCACTTCGCTGTTTAGAACCCGGATTGACTTTTCAATAGTCCTTTATCTCCCGGCTACGCTGATTCCATCCAGAAGCATGGCCGGCACCTTGCGTCCTCCCATATTGTGAGAGACGTTTTCGATATCCACGATGTTTTGCAGGCTGTCGTAGATGTTTCCGGAGAGCATGCAGTCCTTGACTCTGCCGATGGGCTTGCCATTTTGGATCAATAGACCGCTGGACACACCCACAGAGTATTCGCCACTCACGATGTTTCCGGAGTGCGCTCCCATCAGGGAATAGACGATGAGCCCATGATCAATGGAAGCGATCATTTCTTTCAGGCTTTTAGTGCCCGGATCGATGATGGTATTGAATACAGAGGTGCCGGGCATGGATTCTATCCCGGAACGGAAGCCATTACCGGTGGGTTCTTTACCAAGCTTTTTGGCATAGAAGAGGTCCATTGGGATCGCTTTAAGTACGCCATTCTCGATGAAATAAAGAACCCGCGTGGGGGTGCCTTCATCATCAAACGCGGTGGCTGAGGATAGCTCGGTATCTTCGGGATTTTGCCGGTATGTGAACTTTTCGGAGAAGATCTTCTGGCCTTGCCGATTGCAAAGGGGTGAGATGCCACTAAGGATATTTGCCGGATTGAGCGCTTCAACCACCCGCCAGAGCAGCGTGTGCATGGATTGGGGATGGAAGATCACAGGCATCTTGCCGGTGGGTGGTACGATCTGGGTCTGGCAGACATCATAAAGGGCGATCAGCTCGTCCAGCTCTTCATTGCTGATCCAGCAAGGGCTCACGCCACTTTGATGGGTGTAGAGGCCGGAACCGGTTCCCGGGAAGACCATCTGCGCAAAGATGCCAAAGCTTGAGCCAATGCGGCTGAGATCCGCGCCATTGGTATTCTTGAGCCCGGATTTCCCGATCCCATACCACATGCTGAGGTCGAACTGCGCGTCCGTTCTGGCTTTGACATAGCCGATCAGTTCATTTCCCTTCTGGATCAGCTCATTTTTATCGAGCTGCTCAACCTGGGGGTCATAGACGACTTTCTCCTGAGCTTGTACGTTGTGAGGCAGTTGATACTTTGCTTCTACCCCGTTTTCTGAGGATAGTATCGATTGTTTCACCAGTGCTTGGGGATCCAGCAGGTTGCGAGTGTGGGCAAAGCCGGCCCTTTGGTTTTTGATGATTCTTAAGGACAATCCGGAGCTCAGCGAGCTATCGGCTTTTTCCAGCTTGCCATCATTGAAGATGATGCTGTCTGAGCTTGATTCTGTATAGTAAAGGTCTGCTTGCTCAGCATTTGCCGCTGCTATCTTCAAGAGCTTTTCCATCATTTACCTCCTACCGTGAGTTCGTTGACCAAGACGTGTGGTCCGCCATGGCAGGAACGGATATTGGTCTGTCCCTTGCCGCAACCGCCTACTTCTTTCAGCTCAAAGTCTTTGCCGATCATGCTGACGCTCAACAGAGTCTTGTAGAGATTACCCACCAGATTGATGTCACGGATCATTCCGGCCAGCTTGCCATTCTTTACGATGTATCCGTATTGAGCGCCAAAGGTGAAGTTTTCACCGGTAGTCTGGCCTCCCATGGGATCCCCAATATACAGGCCATCTTCAAGCGCGGCAAGCAGTTCCTCCAGGGAGTATTGACCCGGTTGGATGAATATACAGCCCATGCGCACGATGGGAGCATAGCAGAAATCTTCAGCAATGCTGTGTCCCGATATGGCTTCGCCCATCTCCGCCGCTGTGAAGCGGTCATGCAAACGACCGGTCAGCACGCCATTGGTCATCAGATTGACCTTGCGCACGGCCACGCCTTCATCATCGTAGCGATAATAACCAAGCTGATTGGGGATGGTGGCATCATCGATGATGTTCAGTTCGTCAACCCCAAGCTTGGTGCCCAGCTTCATCTTATCCCTCACAGAGGGAAGATCGCGCACGATGTCTGCTTCGGAGAAGTGACCAAAGGCCTCATGCGTGAAAACACCGGTCATGCTTGGGTTCAAGATCATCTTGTAAGTGCCGGCTTTCACGGGTTCTGCCTTCAGCAGATCAGCTGCGATCTTTGCTTGCTTGAGGGCATCCTGCTCCCGGTTGCGCACTCTCTGGAAACCGTCACTGCCACCGAAAGACAGGCGAACAGGCTGGGTTAATGCGCCATCCTGAGCAGTAATCCCGCCATACAGCATGGTGGTTACGAGCTCTTCGTTGATCTTGCTGCCTTCGCTATTGAGGAAGAACTTGTTGCGATAGACATCGGCATAGGTGATATCGACATTTGCGATCTTGGGCTGCGCAAAAAGCAGATCAGAATAGGCTTGGGTAAGCTCTTTCTTTTCCGCAAGGGAGATATCACGCGGGTCTTCGATCAATCCGGCTTTGATGGTGTCGATCACCACCGGAGCAGGAGCCGGCTGCTTGGGCGTTGCGCCATTGGCAGCCAGAATCTCAGCGTTTTCTACTGCCTTTTTGATGGCAGCTTCGGCTTGTTCCGGACGCGTGAAGGTGACCGATGCCAAAGCGCCTTTGTGCAGGACGCGAAGCACGTATCCATCGCCGGTATTGGCATCGCAGATCCGGATTTCTTTCTTGTTCATCTGCACCCGCTGAACCTGCTTGGTTTCATAACGGATGTCGTAGTAGTCCACCTTTAGTCCGGCGGTCATCTTCTCAAGTTTGTCGATCATAATGTCTCCTTTTGATCGTTGACTACATGCAACTGGGGGTCTGAACCGGGGGTCGGTAGAAACCTCGGAGCAGATGCTCCGGCAAGCCGGTCAGACATTGGCTTTCCATCTGATAGAAGTCATAATATCCCAATGCAATGGGTTTGGGCTCTGCGGCCATTGAGATGCGGCGGGAAACAATCTGTTGCAGAGCGGTTTCCGGTAGAGCGAGAGCGATCGCGTGAGCCCATTTGGAGTAGGCAGAGCGTCCGGCCTCGGTTAATACGAGCCTGGTATGGGGCTTTTTCCCTTTGAAGCTCTTTTTGATGCGGATGTAGCCTCCGGCAGCCAGCTTGGCCAGATGAGTGGTGATATTGCCGGAGGTAAGCGAGGTAATCTCCATCAACTCAAGATAATCAAGGGATTCATGCCTGTTTAGTAGCAGGATAATCATCAGTCGAGCCGGATGATGCACGATCTGATCAATATTGGCGATTTGATCTATCACATTGTCTTTCATAACACTTCCTTTATCATGGATGCAGTGGTCGGAGCATTCAGAGCCCATCCGGCACCGTTAAAAGGCCACCGGGCTCGTTGCCCTTGCAAAGTGTCTTGAAATACAAGATGCTTTTTCTGTCAAGACTTATTTTCGACTTCTGTGGATGAACCTTAGGATTCGACACGTCTCGTGTCGATGGAGGCCGAAGGCCGAGAAGGAAAGCAGCTGCGCTGCTTGTGCAGACGAGAATTCACAATTCAGACACTCCACTTTCATGAACGGAGGTTTAAGCTGGCTATCAGCCTGGCTCAATTGATCCTGATTGAGGAAGACTTTTTTTAATCTATATTGCAATGTCGGCTGGCGTTCAGCTCATTGCGCAGACTGGCCCAGATGAACTTGGGATCGTGGCTGCTGACCAGAGCCTGCGCGGAATCCCGATTGTGCAGCACATTGGCCAGGCATTGCAGAATCTGGATCTGAGCGTTGGGTGATTCCTTGGGGCTGAGGATCAGGATCAAGAGGCGCACCATGCGGCCATCGGGGCTATCCCATTCCAGGCCATGACGGTTTTGTGCCACAAAGATATAGGATTGCTCCAGGCCCTCGACCCGGGCATGGGGAATGGCGATCCCACGTCCCATCGCCGTACTCATCTGATCCTCTCGCAGCTTGATCTCGTGATAGATGGCCTGCTGTTCCAAATCTGTGCGCTCAGCAGCAATCTTGCTGAGCAATTGCAGCATTTCTTCCTGATTTTGACAGCCTGCTTCGGGATGCACGTCACGTTCGGCAAAGATAACGTCAAAGAGGCTTTTACGCAGTTTGCGCACAGCCGCGGAGAGCCAGGGGCCAAAGATGATGGTGGACAATAGCGAAGCCGAGATGATGCTCACCAGGATGCGCTCTGAGATCAGGCCACTGCTGTAGGCCAGCATGCTCACTACTATGTGCATTTCGCCACCGGGAGTGTGGGCGATGGCGATCACCGGCAGATTGCTGGTGTGTTGTTTAGACCATCTGGATCCCAGGTAAGCTGCGGTATAGCGTGCTCCGATGCCGATCGCGGAGATCATCAGCACCAAGGGCAGATCAAAATTGGTGATGAAATTCAGATGCAGCCCGATATTGGCAAAGAAGATGGGCACAAAGATCGAGTATACCAGGCGATTGACCACAAAGCGGTCTTTTTCTGTGATATGCGTGGCTTCGCCCAAGACTGTGCCGGCAATGAAGAAGCCAAAGAGCGAGTGAATCCCGATCTTCAGAGTCGTTGCCCCAAAAAAAGCTCCCACCACCATGATAAAGGTGATTTTCAGCCCGGTGCTATCCCCCAATTTGGTGTGGATAAAAGTGACGATTTTGTCCACTATCCGCCGCATGAAGATCAGGCTGATGGCAGTGAATGTGAGCGTCAAAAACACCAATCTGCCAATGAAGGCCAGCTCCAGACTGCCATGCGCGAAAACGCCTAAAATGATGGTGAAAAACACCCATCCCGCGATGTCATTGATGGTGAGTGCCGAAAGGATCAAAAAGCCGACATCGGTCTTCAGTATATTCAGATCCCGTATCACGCGGATGGCCACCGGTAAAGCGCTGATCGTCATCACCGCGGCCACAAAGAGGGCAAACATCAGGCGATGCGAGGGGTCAACCAGATAGTGTGATGGCAATAGATATATAGGCCCAAAACAAAGGATGATGGGCAAGATCAGATCCACTGCGGAAAGCTTCAGCGCGTCTCCCCTTTGCTGCCAGACGCGAGAGAAATTGATCTCGAGTCCCGCCTCCATCAAGAGGAAGAAATTGCCGAACCAGGCGATGGTTTCCAGCATCGAACGTTGAATGGCATCATCGGGAAAGATGTAACTGTGAATGGCGGGAGCAAATTTGCCCAGGATGGCCGGGCCGAGAATGATGCCCACCAGGATTTCAGCGGTAACGCTGGATTGCTTCATGCGCAGGAAGAAGTATCCCACTATCTTGCATATTCCGAGCAACACCCCAAATTGGATGAGGAACAACATCAAATTATGCTCGGAAATGGGTCCCATAAGCTAACTCCCTTTATAGTTCTTCTTTCGCGCTGAATTTGTCTTGTTCACATTTCTTAGTATCAGGGCGATAAAGTCAAGCTTTTTCTGATCTCCGGCTTGGTCTTGATACCAGATGATGGGGATTGCTCTGCCCTAACTTCCGCCTTGCTTTAGTCCAGCTTTACCTCATATTTCCTTCGTATCAAGAGGGGATTATGAGGTAATATAGGTTGAAGGTTGAAGGTTGAAGGTGGCAGGGAATACTGGCGCTTGCCGTAACGTAGCATTCCGATGCTACGTTACTCACTCACACCTTATTTAAGCAAGAGCATCCTGCGGGTTTCCGTAAAAGACTTGCCGGAAAGACGCAGGATATAGATTCCTGCAGGCAGGTTTTCCGCGTCCCAAGGCAGCGTGTGAGAACCGGCAGCTTTGTGTTCCCGGATCAGGGTGGCGATCTTTCTGCCTTTGATATCAAAGATTTCCAGGCTCACTGTTTCAGCAGAATTCAGCTTGAAGGCTATCTCGGTGTTGCGATAAAAAGGGTTTGGATAGTTTTGCTGCAAAGCCTGATAGTGCACTGGGTAGAGATGTTCGTCGATGTTTACGTTGCCTTCGGGGACGAAGCTGAACTCACTGATTATCACTTCTTGTGGGGATGCCGGAGGAGAGCCGAAATACCAGAGATTGATGTGGACTCTGGGCTGTTCCGGTCTGGGAATGTGCGGACCGGTGTAGGTCCAGGAACTGATCATGTAATCCGGGGTCTCATCATTTGGCCCACCACGCCAGGCGCGAAACTCCACTCGGTCAGGAAGCCAGCGGAAGGCATGGCTGGATATCTCGTTAACGCCAAAGGCAGCATCATAGCGGTAGATATTCCCTGACCAATCCCAGGGTTGAGCCACAAACTGCCCGATCTCATTGGCAGGATTGCCCCAATAGCTGTATTCGATATCTATCTCGTTATAGGGGTTCCACCAGGAAGCACCGGGGTCCCAGCAAGTGCTGTATTGCCAGATGAATAATCCGAGCACGGCTTGAGGATTCAACTCTTGGAGCGCGCCCTGCGTCGTGAAGATATAATCCCCATAACCGAGGGGCTCGATCAAGGCTATTTCCGTGCTATGCCAGGCACCGGTGATCTGACTAATGGTGAGATGCAAACGGTCACTATCATCCACCCAGATGCTTGAAGGTGAATCACTGAAGTTATTGGGGCCGGGGCCATAGTGACCGGGGCCTTTCACCCGCCATTGTCGTCCGGCAAAGTCCAGAGTGCGGCCTCCGGGGAAGTCATCCCATTGCGCATCATCCAGGGTGGGATATGTGGTGCTGAGAGAGTTTATCTGGTCAAAATATACATTAGCCGGGAATACGCTTTGGTTTTGCACCATCGCCAAAACCAGGCGCAGAGCCACAGTACCGCCTGGAGCTGCTGCGCTTTGGAAACTAAAGAAAATGTATTCGTTCACCGGCGTGCCCGGGTCAGCTACAGGATGGATGTCCTCCCGGATCAGATTGCCCGCAGCATTACGCCATTCCAGCTTGACCAGGGCCTGGCTGTCTTGCAGCAAAGGAAAGTCCTGGCTTACCATCAGATGACCGCTGACAATCCATTGTTCTGATGGCTCTGAATCCAGATCTTGCCAAAATCCTGAAGCTGATTCTGAAGCGCTGTTTTGCCCACTGAGCAGCGCGGCAGAGAAGCCATGATAGGCAATCTCTGTGGCTCCGGACAAGCCAAATTGATTCCATCCGCCAAAGCTTGCGCCACCGGCTCCGGGGATCTCGAAGCTGGGGTTGGTCAGATAACATCCTGCATGAATGTAGCATAGAGCCAGCAGGCTGAACAGGATGAGCATTAGCCGAGAATTGGACATGATAGTCCTCACTTTAGCAGGACACACTTCCTGGTGTCCAGGCCTTTGGGAGTGCGCAACTGATAGAAATAGATACCGGAGGCTACAGGACGATTGCCGGAATCCGTGCCATCCCAGCTTACGGAGTTTTCGCCAGCGCGATAGCTGCCGGAAGAGAGAACTTTGATCCTCTGGCCATAGACGTTGTATATCTCCAGGCTGATCTCAGATGCTTCCTTGAGGTTGAAGCTGATGGTGGTATTGGGATTGAAGGGATTGGGGTAATTAGCTTTAAGTTCAAATCCTACAGGAGGGATTGTGTCGTGGATGATGTCCGTGCTACCGCCATCCCAATAGATGTCATCCAGGCCAAACTCGCACTGCGCGCCCGATTCTTCCAGAATCACAAAGGGGTAACTGAGCATGCGGAGATCGATGTATGGCCCACGCAGGATGCTGACGGGGATGGCCGCTTGCCCCCAATCACCGTTTCTGATCAGTCCATGGGTAGTCTGACCAGCCGGGAAGCTGACGTAGTTCTGATTGCCCCAGGCGTCGATGATGCCGATCTTGAAGGTGATATGGGCAGGGATTTTGATCATGAACTTCAGGTGTCCATCGGCAAAGTTAAAGAGATTCACAGGCTGAATGGACATGATTCCGGCTCCGAACCAGCCCACCCCATTGGTGACCCAGGAAATGCCGTTTTCCCCTTCATAGGGTGGGATCGAGCCCGGAGAAAGGGTGTTTTCCCACACATAGATATGGGCATCCAGATCAGGCTCAAGACCATTATTCACAGGCGTTTCATCCGTGTATATGCCAAAGCTGATTTCTTCAAAGGGAGGTGGGCCGATTTGTACAGTACCTTGATTGTTCCATTTCATGACCTTGATATAGTCGATGTACATATGAGCTGGAAAAGGCAGGGTGACGGGCTGCCCACTGCCAGGATCGCCAAGGTTGTAAGCATCCGTGAGCGCGCCACCAATGGCCAGGTTGGCCACCAGATGGAAGGGTTCACGGAACTCAGCGGATTCTTCATCAATGCTGAAAGGCTCGGCAAAAAGATCATATTCATTGCCATTATCGGTCACGGTAAAGCGCAGGCTATCTTCATCCCAATAAACACGATAGATGAGAAATCTGTCGGTGAGGCCGGGATCATAATTATAGTAAGGACAGCAAAACTCATCATCAGGATCCCAGGCCAGGCTGGCTGCTCCGCTTGGGTTCTCTGGAGTAACGGCAGCGTCAGAGTAAAAGATGGCATTGGCACCCACCATCTGGTTTACGGTGGAGTTGTTGTTGCCATTCCCTCCGTTGTGATCGTCATGCAGATTCCGAAAGGCCTGGTTGAAGCCCATTTCCATGATGTCGATCTCGCCCTTGCGAGGCCAGGCATAATTTGCCGTGCCCAGCATCCAAACTGCCGGCCATCCACCGAGGTTGATATTGGGCACCTTCACCCGGGCTTCGATCACGCCATACTTGATGGAGATCATGGACTTGGTGTTCAATCTTCCGGAGGTGTATTGCAAAGGGTTTCCCCATTGATCCACAATGCCGGCTCCGCTTTCCTGACGGGCAGTGATCCTCAGGGCATTGTTTCCCGGTTCATCCCCCAAAGGGACGACGGACACGTTTTCTGCTTTGTAATACTGTAGTTCGCCATTACCCCAGCCCCAGGAGCCATTTCCGGTTTCGATGATCCAGCTATCCAGATCGTTAAAGTCTTCCTGCCAGATCAGTTCTCCGATCTGAGCATTGATTGGACAGATGGTGAGGATCAGCATGGTGACGATGGTGAGCATGAGATATAGACGAGGCATATTCATAGCGGTTCCTTTGCAGCTATTGCGGCATATTGACGGTGAGGAGCGTGAAAGCTTCAGCCGGATCCAAAAGCTTGTTTCGGAAGCGGCTGAAGCCATGAAAAAGAGTCTTGGTATATAGTAGATCAGTTTCTGCGAGAGACTGTTCCGTTTTCAAAGTCATAGATGTAACCCCACTCGCTGAGGTCAGCCAGAGCCATCGCGGGATCGGCATAGAGCGGCATGAGATTCTGGCCACTGGGGTCATACATGTTTTGTGCCACCAGACTGCGGATCAATACAGCATAGTAGGTGTCATTATTCAGCCAGTCTGCTTCCCACCAGGTGGCATCGTCGAAGAAGTGATCCAGAGTTGCACGGTAGGCTTTCTTGGCTTGTTCACGCGCGTTGGTGCTGCCACCGATGGTGTAGAGTTCATGCAAGGCTCTGGCTGTGAAGTATTGATGCTCACCAATCGGGATATTGGCCAGAAGACTTGCCCAGAGATAGAACTTCGCTTTGGGTGAGGGGCATTCATCGGAGAGATCCCAGATGTTTTCCATATTGATACTGGCATGAGCAAAGGGGTTGTCAGGATTGTCCAACACGCTGGTATCGGGATGGATGCCCTCGTTCGCGCCATTGAGATTCAGGACATAATCTGTGGGTAGCTGGGGCATGGTGAGGGCCTCACCGGTCTTGCGATCGCAGCCCGCGACAAGGATGATCACCAGACTCAAGAGGATCAGGATAGTGCTATTTTTCATGATGTACTCCTTAAAACTCATACCGGAAGTAGAAGCCGGTTTGGAATTCGTAGTCGCTTTTTACGGCTGCGCCTTCATTGGTGGGAGAATTGTCGTCAAGCTGGCGTACCAGAGTGCGGAAGCCCAGGCGACTGGACATCGTCTTGTCCAGGAAGTTGTCGATCAAGACAGAGTAATCGAACATTGCCTGATAGGGGAAAGTGATATTGAACTGACGATACCAATCCAGCGGGCCCCAGGCATCCTTTTTCACATAGGTGGAAATGAAGTGCTTTTTGGCCATTACGAAGTCTGCAGCCAGGGAGATATACTCCGGTGAAGCTCCTTCCGGGTTTCCGGATGCTTGCCCTTTGCCGCCTTCGATATGGGTGATAATCTTCAGATCGGGATTGGGATTGAAAATGAATCTGCCTTTGGCCAGCCAGACATCTTCGGCAGGCATTCCGCTGCCAAAAGGAGCATTGGTATTGCCTTCCTGATAGTAGAACAGCGCGGCATCGGTCACGGTTTCATAGCGCGTGACATTACCACCGATGCTGAAGGCAAAGGGAGCGTCTTCCTTTTTATCCGCATCCCAGGCATAGAAGTAACTGGCTGGAGTGGGATCATAGGTAAGGAATAGCTCCGCGGAGAGCGCTTCCCGGTTGTCCAATACAGCAAAGGGATCACGATCCCGATTACGCGGACTGGAACCGGGGAAGAAACTCGTGCCGTCAATATAAGGCTCCAAGCTCGGAGTGGAATCCATCAGGTTTTTGCGATACAAGCCTCGGGGTAACAGCCAGTAGTTTCCAAAGACCAATAGCAGTCCGGCATCAAACTCCAGCTTGTTGCCCAGGGCTGAGTAAGGCATGGTGGTATTGAACTCACGAATGGCATTTCCACCATCCGCCACCAGCCCGGCATAGTTTACTCCGGCATCAAACAGGCTTCCACCGAAAAGCCGGGTAGTGAATTTGGCCTTGAATCCTTGAGTGTCCATCCAGTCGATGGTGTCGTGATAGAGCTGACCGTTTTCATAGTAATAGAAGTCTTCATCCAGCTTTTCACTGCCGGCAAAGAGGTAAGCCAGCTGTAGCTTGGTGCGGGGAATGATATCGGTTTCCATGCTCAGAGAGCTTTGCCTGGTAGCTCTGCTGGTGGCTTCAGTGGCTGTGGCCGAGGCTTCAGCACGGGCAAAATCCTCAGCATGGATGAGGGAGTATTTGAATCTGTTTCCGCCAAAATCATACTTAGCGATGGCTTTGGGGTTTGCTCCCCAATATACTTCGGGACCAGCTACAAGCCTGAATCCAGGTAGGAACTTGTGGCCGATAAATTCCATCCCGTAAGGCGCTTTGGCATTCCAGATATCCATGCCTTCCATGTCGGTAGCTTCATAGAGCAGTCCGAAAGCATCGCCTTCATAGCCCCAATGGTAGCGAGGGACATGGTAAAAGGAGTTTAGCTCGAAGTGCTCGTTCATATACTTGGCTTCAAAGCTATAGATTTCCAGGCGCTCGGCATCGTTCACTTCTTTAGTGGTCTGCACCTGCATACCGGAGGCATTGGTTTCCGAGACCACGCTGACGTAGCTGGCTCCGCGTTTACCATAGTATTCATCCAGTTCTTTGTTCACTACGTTGCCCAGGATATTGAGGCTGAATTTTCCGCTTATCTTGCCGGTAGGATTGAAAGCAAAATCCAGGAAGAGCATTTCGCCATGGGAAAAGTCCAAGCCATTCTTGCCTTTTTGATCGATGTCCGCGGATTTGCCGTTGAAGACCATGTCTCCGCGCAGGCTTCCACCCACCAGACTGATGGCATCCCGCTTCTTTTTGTCGGATTGCAAGAGCCGCATATCGCCGGTGAGATTCAGCACATCCATATCGATAGCGGCAAAGCGGGCATTCATCTCAGCTTTGGTGACGGTATAGGGATCGATGCTCCAAATCTTGGAAAGCACGTAGTAAGAAGTTCTGGGCCTGGCCTCAAAGATACCGTCATCATTGGGGCCTTCCAAAGCGCAGATGCCAAACCACTCTTCGTTCATATTGTTCAAGCCGGGAGCATAGTCAAAGGAATAGCCGCCATTGCTCCAGGAAGCATGGGTGTCATGCACATAGAGGTTCTCTTCCTGCAAGTACTTCCACCATTCATCCCGCCATTCAAAGTGATAGCCACCCAAGGCATTGCCCTCTTCGCCTTTGCCATAGCTTTTGTTGTAAATCTCCACCCAATTGCCCTTGTTGATATGGGCCTGAGCGGCTTGATCTTCGCGGTTGGTGCGTGCGTTGAAGGCATCACTGCCAAACTCGGTGAGCATGATGGGCAAGCCCAATTCACGATCCACGCGAGCCCACATATCGGTAAAACTGATTCCCCGATAGGCATTTACGCCCAGGATATCCAGGGACTTGCAATGTTCCACGATGAGATCCAGATACTGTATATCGCCATTGACGATGGTGAAGGGATGATGCGGATCCAGCTTTTTGCCGGCGCTGATGATCTCTTCATAGAGGCTGTATAGATGCTTTGCCTTTTCTTTGTGCTGCTCGCCCACGGGCAGATTCTCGATCTCAAAGCTCGACCATTCCAAACCGTAATTGCTTTCATTGCCAAGGGCAAACATCAGGACGCCGGGAACATTCTTGTATTCTTCCACGACCTGGAGGATATCCCGTTTGAGCGTTTCCCGGGTAAGAGGATCAGAGTAATTGGTGCGCGGAATCCAGGCTCCACCCACGTTGTAACCATAGCGCCCCATCAGATGGTTCACGATGGTCATGATCCCGTGTTTCTCGTAAATATAGGTGATCCAGCGCGGAGGAATGATGCCAAAACTACGGATGGTATTGATTCCGGCTGCTTTCATGAGCCCGCATTCATAATCCAGTACCTGTTCGATGAACGTATCGTTGTGGCTCCATAGATTGTAGGAATAGTTTTCGCCGATGGGGGTGTAGGCCCAGACCACTCCTTTGACAAAGAAATCCTCACCATTTACTTTGAGTTTCCAGCCCTGCTCGTCCTGATAGGTGTTGACCCGGTCAGGAGTTTGGGCAAAGCTGCTCACCGCTATACTTAAAAACAAAATGATCGCGATGGCACCGAGCCAGGGTTTTGCTTTTGCAGTAAAACCAAAATCAATCATATGATCCTCCACTATCTTGGATAAAGATTTTCGTGAATCGCCGCCTTTCAGCTGCTATATAGCAACATCTGGTATTCTGCTTTTTGTGTCAAGAACTTTCTGAAAGCACAGCAAAAAAGATTGATAAAAAGCCGGAAACCTGCTTTGTGAATGAGGGCTGGGACTTTGTTGCGTTTCCCACTCATATCTCCTGATAGCAGAGCTATCGAGGCAGGAGATTTGCCTCGGGTTTTTCGGCAGTTTACCTTATACTACCCTCTTGCCAAGAGGAGATTATGAGCTAAACCAAGGCAAGAGCCAAGGTGACAGTCGGGAGGAGAGCAGTGCGGAGTTGCAGAAAGCTCTGTTACGGTGAATCAGCATATATATCATATTGTTGCGCCTTTCGGGGCTTTACTCGATATGCAATGTTTTCCAGGGGTTGCGCTTCGCTTCCCCCCGGGGTGCTACCCAATCCCATAGGATTCGACACGTCCTCGTGTCGAACGAGGCCGCAGGCCGAGAAAAGTAAGCAGCTTCGCTGCTTGTGCAGACGAGGACGTCTGCAATCCTATCCCCTCGGCTTTCATTGTCGGTGATGAAAGCTGGCTTTCAGTTAAGTTCTACCCAATCCCGCATCATATGGATTATCTTAGACTTGGTCAACAGCCTGAGTTCCGTAGGAACGGTATTTCAGATAGCAGGCGATTGTAAAACAAGGGATTGAGTTCCGTAGGAACGGCATTTTAGATACGATATACAGAACCGTGAACCACGTTGATCCACCGGATCAATAGGAGTATCTAAAATATCGTCCCAATGGGACTCAGAGGAGGTATTTGGGTACCTTGCGGGCTATCTAAAATGCCGTCCCGATGGGACTCAAACTGGATTATCGTTGTTCTTGAATAACTATCTAAAATACCGTCCCGATGGGACTTAAGCGGAATGGGGGGCCGCGCAGGAATCCCTTTTGATCAATTGCGCTCTGAGGATGATATGCCGGTAGTCCGTGGGATTGCCCTGCATTTCGGACAAAAGCAATTCAACGGCTTTGGCCGCGATATCGTCGATGGGTGCGGCATTGGTGCTGAGAGCCGGAAAGACTCTGGAGGCCACGAGGATATCATCAAAGCCAATGATGCTGATATCTTCAGGAATATGGAGACCGTTTTCGCGGATCACCTTCATGGCCCCGATGGCCATGGAGTCATTGGCACACATGATAGCCGTGGGAGGATCTTGCATCGAAATAAAATACTTAGCTGCCTGCTCACCGGAGTCGTGGGAGTAGTCCCCTTTGTAGATCAGGGATTTATCCTCTTCTATGCCATGGCGGACCAGAGCGCTGGTATAGCCAAAAAGGCGGTCTTTGCAGATATCGGAATCCAGCAAGCCGGAGACAAATCCGATGCGCCGATGTCCCAAAGACAAGAGATACTGGGCAGATTCGCTGCAACTATGGAAGTTATCAATGGTCACCGAAGGAATGGATTTGTCCGAAGCCACATTGTCCAGAAGTACGATGGGCAGAAAGCGTTTGATCTCCTGAATGCGGTCTTCGATGCGCGGGAAGCAGGAGATGATCAGGCCATCGATCTTTTTGGGATTGCGCAGGGGATTCAGATCCTTGAAGTCAGAGAAAAACAGCAGGTTATAGCCATTTCGGGTTGCCGCTTCCTCGAGGGATTTGAAGACGAGGGAATAATAGGGACTGGAGATGCCTTCTTTGATGTCTTCATCCAGCAGGAAACCGATGTTATGAGTTACCTTGGTGTTAACTCTTCTATGACTGATGAAGGTGCCCTTGGTGGCCTGTTTGTATAATACGCCTTCGTCAACCAACTCTGAGATGGCCTTGCGCACGGTCATATAGGACACATCCAGTTCGGTGGCCAGGATTCTCTCTCCCGGAAGTTTCTCCACCCAATGGTTCTTCTTGATGCCTTCCTTGATCTGGTTCTTTACTCTGATGAATTTTGGCGTCGATGCGGTCATTGGCTGTCCAATCCTCATTGTTTTAGTTAATTATAGCACTTGAGGCATCTTACGCTACGATGTCGCGTAATGATTAGCGCACTGCTATATGGCATAAAACCACTAAAACCAAGACGAAAAAAATGTCAAGACATCTTTCTTGGTGGCTGTCTCAGAATATGCTGCGGTGTGGTATTTTCGTAATCTCCAAAAAAAGTGCTTGACACGAAAAGGGAAATCTCAGATGTTGCTATATAGCAGTATAAAGTGTTTTGCAAATTAACCCAAAGCGATATAGTGGAGGTATCCAATGGCAAGTAAGACTCAAGGTTTGATCTTGTTAGCAGTGTCATTATTATTGTTATTTACAGGTTGCGATAAGATTTCCGCACCTACTCCGGTTACTGATCCGGACGCTCCGGCCAATTACGCCCTGGTCTGGGCCGATGAGTTCGATCAGGAATCACAAACGCCGGACAGCAACAACTGGGGCTATGATATAGGCTATGGAGAGAATGGTTGGGGCAACGACGAGTGGCAACAATATACGAACTCTCCGCAAAACGTAAGGGTTGAGAATGGAAATCTGATCATCACTGCCCTTTGGGATTCCCTCAGCTATCCTGTTCCCGGCAAACGGGACGGTTCCATCACTTCAGCCCGGATCAACAGCAAGAATAAGTTTTCATTTAAGTATGGCAAGGTTCAGGCCAGAATCAAGGTCCCAACCGATGATGGCATGTGGCCGGCCTTCTGGATGTTGGGCAAGAACTTCGATTCCCTGGGTTGGCCGCAATGTGGCGAGATCGACATCATGGAAGTAAGCCCCCTTTTGCATGGCAATGATACCGCCATGAGCACCATGCATTGGTGGGATGATATTACGCAAGCCCACATCTATGAAGGAAGCACCAAAAAAATGAATGCCCCACTCTCCAATGACTATCATATCTATGAAGTGGAATGGGACGAGAACCGCATCGTGGGCAAGATCAATGATATCAGCTATTTCGTGAAAGTGATCGATCCTGCTACCATGGACGAGTTTTTGAAAGAGTTCTTTTTGATCTTCAACGTGGCAGTGGGTGGCAGTCTGGGTGGCAGTCCCACGGCAAATACCCGCTGGCCGCAAAGCATGTATGTGGATTGGGTGCGCGTGTATCAGAAAGAAGCTTCTTTGACCCCGATCGAGACCTTTGGGATCTTCACCGATGAAACCCCGGTCGATGCCGGATTACTTATCGGGCAGAATGCTGAAGTATATGTTTGGGAAAACACCCTGAGCGCGGGATCAATCCCTCCCTTTGAAGGTGATAATGTGCTGTCCTGGGCGACCACCGGTCAGGGATGGTTTGGCGGTGGCATCGCTTCAAACACACCCCTGGATCTCTCTGGTTTTGAAGCGGGCAACATCAAGTTCAGGATCAAGATTCCGGCCAATGTCACTTTCAAAATAGGAATAAACGATGCTGCCGGCAGAGAAAGCTATGTTACTTTCCCTGCCAATCAGACTGCTTTTGGCTTGACCAGAAACGGAGAATGGGGTCAGGCAACGATTCCGGTCTCACAGATCAAAGGAAACGTGGATCTGGAAATCCTGAGCTACGAGTTCATCATCCTTGAGGAGCAGGGCGTGCAATGCCAATTTGCCATCGACGATATCTATTGGGATGGCGGTGGGGCAATCACCAGCAGCGTTAGCTTCAACGCTCTCGGCTATAGCACGGAAGACATTAACGCGGTGATCTCCTTGCATGATTCCGGAGCCGGCAATACATCGCGCAACGTGAGCGTGAGCAATGGCACCGATACTATTGATCTGGCGATCGCGCTCAATTTTGCGGGAACAGGAAGCAAGACGCTCAATTTTGGGCCCACCAATCAAGCTACATCAACGATAGCGATCACAGCTGGCAGCACCTTGACGCTTTCCTATACTGATAGCGCCGGTAACATCAAGACTGATACAGCTGCGATCACCGGTGGGGGAACCACAAACACGATGGGCATCTTTTCTGAAACCCATACCAATCCAATGCTAAGCTATAGCCAGATCATCAATAGCGCGGATTGGAGCGGAAACCCGGCAGAACCAAATGAACAGAGCACAGCGGTGAGTCCCGTGGATGGCAGCTATGTGCTATCCGTGAACTTTGCGGATATCGGCATGGGCTGGGGCGGAGTGGCCTTTAACTTCGGTTCCGGTGATATCTCCGAATATAGCACCTTCGTGATCCATCTGGATAAAACGGCTATGCCTGCTCTGGCCAGATTTGGAATAAAGTTTGAAGATAACTCCGGCGGAGAAACAGAAGTAAATCTGGCATCATACACACCGGTAATGAATGGGAATTGGGCAAGATATGAGATCCCCATGAGCCACTTTCCGGCGGTTAATCTGGCGCAAGTGAAGTTTCTTGGCTTGTGGAATCCGCAAAACAGCAGCAATGCCTACCTTACCGGCATGCTGTATTTTGACAACATCTATTTGATCAAATGAGGAAATGAGGAATGGCGAAAAGCACGCACTATACCACGAAACCGGAAGATAGGATATCGCTAAAACAGAAGTCAGCTTACGCGGTAGGTATGTTGGTCAACAATTTGCAGGCAGCCGCACTGCCGGCAATGGTGGTAATCCTCAATCTTGGACTGGGGATGGACGTCTTGCTGGTGGGTCTTATCGGCTCGATCCCCCGCATATTTGATGCCATTTCAGACCCCTTGGTGGGTTATATATCAGATAACCATCGCAGCAAATGGGGACGACGCAGACCCTTTATCTTTGTGGGAGCGCTCTTGGCCGGACTCATCTTTGCCCTGATGTGGCAAGTGCCATCAGGATATGTCGATATCTTCGGCAAAGACCCGGTAAGACAGCATCAGACCGTATCCACAGAGATTAGTGACGCTGTGATGGGCGAGGATGGCTCGATCACAGCCCAATATCCCGTGGAGCAAGGCGAAGTATCCTTTTTGCTGTATGGGCCCAAGCTTGCTTCCAACCAAAGCGAGGCCGCGTTCAGCACCAATCTGGAAGGCTTCCCCCAGATCGAAATGAACGTGAAGCTTCCGGAATTTGAGTCCATGCGTGTGGCGATCCATGAAGCGGCATCCAGGGATGTAACAAATCCCGAAGTGTATTATCGCGATCTGAAGCTCGCCGACTCTCAGGAAGGCAAGGGACAGCTTTACAAGATTAATATAGCAGATCTGATGTTGCTGGAAGATACCGGCGGCAACGGGATCCTGGACATTAAGTCGGTAGAGAATATCAGCGTAAGCGTGAAGGGACTGGAAGCAGCCGGAGCTGCCACCATCACTTCTTTCAAGCTTCGGAAGCATGAGGCCTTTTTTACCAAGTACTTCATTTACTTCCTGCTCATGTCCATCCTCTTCTTCCTGGCCTATACTTTATATGCCACGCCTTTCGTAGCATTTGGTTATGAAATGACCCCGGACTATCACGAACGCACGCGGCTGCATGCCTTCGCGAACACGGTGGGGCAATTTGCCTGGCTGGGAGTGCCCTGGTTTTACGCGATCATGTCCAGCACACTCTTTAGGGATACTGTGCATGGCGCACGCTCCCTGGCCATCGTAGTGGGTATCCTGGTGGCCGGACTGGGTGTCTTGCCTGCCATCTTCTTGCGTGAGAAGACGATATTGGAACCCATCCAAAAGGCATCCAAAAGTGTCTGGGAAAACATGAAGGAATTCTTTGCCGGCATCAAGACCACTTTTAAGTGCAAGCCCTTCGTCAAGATCTGCGGTGCAACCTTCCTGGTATTTAATGGATTCCAGCTTGGGATGTCCTTCTCGATCTACGTGATGATCTATTATCTCTTTTCCGGAAACAATGCCGCTGCAGGCAAGCTGATGGGTTGGTTTGGCATGCTCACTTCCATCGCCACTTTGGGAGTGATCCAACTTACCGGTTGGATTGCCACCAAGATCGGTAAACGCAATACTTTCCTGATCACGATTTCGCTTTCGCTGCTGGGTTATGCCATCAAGTGGTTTGGCTACAATCCCAGCTATCCTTATTGGTTGCTCTTTGCCGCGCCGCTGGTGGCCTTTGGAACCGGTTCGCTCTTCACTCTGATGGGAGCGATGATCTCCGACGTTTGCGATTATGACGAGCTTAGCACCCACCAAAGACGGGAAGGCGTGTTTGGCGCAATCTACTGGTGGATGGTGAAGATCGGAATGTCTCTGGCTGGTTTGCTCACCGGTGTACTGCTGAAAGTGTCAAAGTTTGATCTGGCTCTGGGTGCCGGACAGGAAGCGCGAACTCTCTTTTTACTCCGCGTCTTCGATGTGGGAATACCTTTGATCACCTCTGCTTTGGCTATATGGATCATCTTCAATTACGAGCTCACCGAGGCTAAAGCCTATGAAATCCGTTTTGAACTGGACGAGCGGCACAAGAAAATCCTGGAAGATGCCAAGTCTTAAGGCTGGAATTGGGACTCTCTCTGATGGATAAGAAGAAGTTTCTGCTATTGCTAATGATGCTTATTGCCCTGATCACTCTTTGGGGTCAGGGCAATCGCCCAATGGCACACATTAATTCTACTAAAGAGATCATTCTGACTTCCGCAGCCGGGGATAAGCTGGCAATCAAAGCAAACGCGAGCTTTAGAAGCGGAACCGCGGAAGGAAGAGTGCTAAGGATCTATCCAAAGCAAGAAAAGCAGATCATCGATGGCATCGGAACTTCCTTCACGGAATCTTCTGCTTTTGTCCTGGCGCATCTGGAGCCTAAACAGAGACGGGAAGTGATGCAGAAGATATATGGTGAAGATGGGGCAAATTTTACC
>Ga0334883_1001363_pt1 | contig 36738 bp, 13 predicted proteins | sample GraSluR1_MG_6_FD_207230 | JGI IMG/M metagenome (GOLD analysis project Ga0334883, IMG submission 207230) | Sludge microbial communities from methane-producing bioreactor in Wageningen University, Netherlands - Granular Sludge_09_05-R1 | ecosystem: Engineered > Bioreactor > Anaerobic >...
TAAGCAACTTAGAGGTTCTGAGCCTCAGCGTTCATCATAAGCATAGATGCCCGAAAAACCCTAAAATAAGCCATTTTGCCAGTGGGGGTGGTAAAGTCGGGTTAACATCAAGGGCAAAATGCCGTCCGATCAGATACACATTCCCATTCTCATCCAGGCTCATGGTGAGGAAGGGGCGTCGCCAATTCTGGCTATCCTGATTCCAGGCATCCAGCTCTGGAACGGAAGTATAGCTCCAGCTGAGTTCAGCTCCCGCTTCCAGCATGGTGGGATGAAAATCCGCATAGGCGATAAAGACGTTTTCTACAGGATGGCTCGTGCTTACACTGTGCGTCAGATTCTTTGCCATGATATACACCCGCTGCATGCCCGGATTTGGTGAAGGCCCGATCTTTAGCTCCGGCCAGATAAACTCGTTGTCATCCGTCTGAAGGATAACCGTGGGATTATCGATCACCGGCACGGGATCAGTGAGATATCCAGGGAAACCATTAATCACCCGGTCATAAGCAAACATCACTTCATACATCCCATCATCATCATAATCCGCATGCCAGGCATACAAAGGCCGGGCAGTTTCCCGGTCGAGAGCCATCGCCGGATAGCCTTCATGAACGGCTATATCGCCGATTTCAGAGAGCTGAATAAGGTTCCCCATTGCGTCGAGATATGCCCAGTACACTCTGCGCGTGGCAGCAGAGGTCTTTCTGCCATGAAAGCAGAGATAGTATCCGCCACCCATCGCATCCGGAACGTGGTGCAAGGGAAGATTGTTGTAAGAACCGATCATGTAGTCATAATAATTTGTGCTCAGCGTATCCGGAGCCTGGACAAAGCTGTATTGGGGAACATCCCGCCCTCCGCTGACACCAGCAGCAAAGCAGATATCAGACACACTGAAGGCCACGGCAAGGCAAATACCAAGTAAAGCGAGTTTATTCATCATTCCTCCCACTTCATTAGACCATATTACCAGATAACTAGCCGGATGTCAAGCATTATTTCAATAAATCAGCAGCTAAGATCAAGAAACCGTTGAATATGGTCAACACTCCCTGCATGAGCCAAGTTGTCCAACTCGTTTAGGATGGGTAAAATGGAAACTGATCCCCATGATCTCCATGATCTTTGGAAGCTTTAAGGTTTTCAATTTGCCTCCCTGGGAGTCGTAAGCGCTATCCCAATTTCGTAAAGCCAATCCAGTTAATGCCCAGCTCCAGTTATCGCATCGGAGCTCCATGTGATCAGCGCTTTCGACTTCCAGCAGCGGGCATGCATCTCAACCAGGGACTTCTATCCGAAGGATTGGAGTTCAAGCAACGGGGACACCTTCACTCCCTTGGACTTCTATCCGAAGGATTGGAGTTCAAGCAGCGGGGACACCTTCACTCCCTTGGACTTCTATCCGAAGGATTGGAGTTCAAGCAGCGGGGACACCTTCACCCTTCACTTCTCCCCATTCCCGCTGTTTGAAGTCAATGCCGCACGAAGATTGAGGACTTCTCTGAACATAGTTATAAGTTCAAAACTCATCAGCATGTATGGACATCCACAGCGGCATTAACTCCAAAGGATACCACTCCTCTTACCGTGATGATACGGTCATGATACGGTCATGAAAACCACGAGATCATGACCGTATCATGACCGTATCTCAATAGGCAGGAAGCATGAAACAAAGCTCATATTGAGATAGTTTGCAAGAATCTGATTGACAAACGGATACGGTGGATAAGACTTGCGCTTACCCAGAGAAGGAGATTTGCCATGTTGGAACGCCAGAAGCATCCCTTTCAGCCATACATCCCGCAGGACGCGATTGCCCTGATCATCGGCACGGCTCCGCCCTGGAACTTCTGTACCTCAAATACAGCTGATCTCAGAGAGGGCGAGATTCCCTTTTTCTATGGTTCCATCCACAATCTCTTCTGGTACATCATGAAAGCAGTGTTCGAGCCGAAAAACCCGCGGTGGCCGCGAAACGCTTTGCAGTGTGAGAACTTTCTAAAACGCTGGAAATTGGGGATCGGGGACATCCTGGAAAGCTTTGTGCGCCAAGACCGCAAAGCCGCCGATGACCATCTTTCCGGGTTCACATTCAATTCCCGCCTTTTGGCCAAGCTGCATTCTGAACACAGCGAGATCCGCTTTCTGTATTTCACGTCCCAGTTTGCTAATGAGCTTTTTCTGAAGTCTCTAAAGCAGCATTCCTACATCTATCACATCCAAAAAGAGGACAAAAGCGCTAAAAGCTTTTTCCTCACCTTACAACAGGGCAAGAAGGCCTACCATTTTACCTGCTTTGTACTGAACTCACCTTCACCACGCATCAATCGTTCGCTGCATGAAATGGTGGATGATTACCGCGTGAAGTTTGCCGCCTGCCTGAGAGCGGAAAGCACCTGATATGTTCAAAGCTGAGTTTGTGACAAAAACTGACCACAGAGAAGATATTGTGCAGGGACTCATGTTGACCTCAGTATTAAAATCTATCAAGTTTTGGCGCGTGGATTGCTTACCAAGTTTAACCTTGGCAAAATCCTTAGTGTCAAGGCCTATCCGGGAGAATTAAAAAAATGGACTCGAGCAAATTGCAAAACCTGGCCATGAATGATAATGGCTTTATCTTTGACCCCAATACGGGCTACAGCTATACCAGCAATGAAACCGGCCTGTATATCCTGAAATTGATGAGTATGGGCAAAACCAAAGCGGAAATCCGCGCCGAGATCATGGCAGAATATGATGTGTCAGAAGACAATTTTGACAGTGATTACGAGCACTACCTCTTGATGCTGGAAGCTTTGAGCCTGGTGGAATACTGATGGACACAATACGCACAAATCCTGACCTCTCAAAGCTTAAGGTCACTATAGCCGTCACCGGGCTCAAGACCGGAGACAATCCTCAACCCGGTGTCGCGGTAATTCGCAGCATCCGCGCGGCAGGCTTTAGCGGCAAGATCATCGGCCTGGTCTATGACTCCATGGAATCCGGAATCTATCTGGAAGATTTGGTGGACGCGGTGTATCAAATGCCTTATCCTTCTGCGGGAGCCGAGGCATTTTTGGCAAGAATGGAGTATATCACAGCGAAGACCAGGATCGACGTGATCATCCCCACGCTGGATGCTGAAGTGATCCTCCATATCCGCTTGAAAGACGAACTGAAAGCGATGGGCATCAACAGCTATCTACCTACGGAAGAGTGCTTTCTCTTGCGTGATAAAACCAAGCTGGCCACATATTTCCCACCCAAAGGAATTGCCGTTCCGGAAACTACCCTGATCAGTGAAGCCAGCCAGATTATCGCTAGCAAAGACCAGTTTCCCATGATGATCAAAGGCCGCTATTACGAAGCTTTCAAGGCTAACAACATCGAAGAAGGCCTGAAGTATTTTTACGATATTGAGAGCCGTTGGGGCTTGCCCATCATCCTGCAGAAACTGGTTCCCGGTGATGAATACAACATCGTGATCGTGGGTGATGGTGAAGGCGGCATCCTGGGTATGGTGCCCCAGAAGAAACTGGTGATCACCGATAAAGGCAAAGGCTTTGGCGGCGTGGTGGTGAATAATCCTGAGCTCTTCGACTTTGCCACCAAAGTGATCGCCTTACTCAAATGGCGCGGCCCTTGTGAGCTGGAAGTGATGCGGGGTTACGACGGTCAGTATTATCTGATCGAGATCAATCCGCGCTTTCCGGCCTGGGTGCGTCTGGCCGAAGGCAGCGGACAGAACCAACCTGCAGCAGTGGTGCTCAAAGCCTTGGGAGAAGAGCTATCTCCCTTGCCGGCATGCAAATCCGGAACTCTTTTTATCCGTCACGCGGAAGACATCATTGCGGACATCTCGGTGATGGGCGAAATCTCAGCTAAAAGTGAATTGATCAGAAGGTAAGATACATGAAAAAGACATATATTGCCCCCAATATCGAGCGCAACAGCGCGGGAAACATGAACAAATATGGCGCCAAAAGCGTTGTGCGCCATCAGGATAAGATCGAAGGAGTTCCCATCAATGATTTGGTACGGGATTATGGTTCTCCCCTGATCGTGCTCAGTGAATCTCAGATGCGCAAGCGCTATCGCAGATTGCAGGACACCATGCAGATGCATTATCCCAAGGTGGAAATGGCCTGGAGTTACAAGACCAATTACCTGGCCGCTGTTTGCAATATCTTCCATCAGGAAGGAGCTCGGGCTGAGGTGGTCTCAAAAATGGAATACGAGATGGCCAGAGCGCGGGGCATTGCGGGCAAAGACATCATTTTCAACGGTCCCGGCAAAAGCCCTGAAGCCCTGAGAACGGCCATCGAGGAACATGCCCTGATCCACATTGACCATCTGGATGAACTGTATCTGATCGAAAAGCTGAGTCGTGAGTTAGACGTGCAAGCCCAGGTGGCCATCCGGGTAAATATGGACACAGGAATCAGTCCCCAGTGGACCCGCTTTGGTTTTAACTATGAAAACGGAGAGGCTAATCGCGCCATCCAGCGCCTGCTTTCCGGTAAAACCATGAATCTGCGTGGTTTACACACTCACATCGGCACCTTTATATTGGATGCGAATGCCTATTATTGGGCGGCCAAAGCTTTGCTGGATCTGGCCACACGCATTGAACAGGATCACGCCATCGTTCTGGACTACATTGATCTGGGCGGTGGCTTTGCCTCGCAAAACACACTGCATTCACAATATACGCCCGGAGAGTTTGCCTCACCATCCTTTGATCAATATGCCACCGCCATCGGTAATGCTTTTAATGAATCACACTTTGTGAGCGAACATCTGCCCACTTTGGTGCTGGAAACCGGACGGGCACTGGTGGATGAAGCAGGCTATATGATCTCCAGTGTGTTGGGCAAAAAGAATTTGCCCACAGGTGAACGAGCCATCATCCTCGATGCCGGAGTGAACACCGCGATCACAGCGTGGTGGTACAAACTGAAAGTCAGTCCCACCCGCAGCTTCCCTGGAGCATACCAAAATACAGTATTCTATGGCCCGTTGTGCATGAACATCGATATCATCCGACCCGCTATCCCCTTCCCGGACTTGCATTTTGGCGATAAAGTGCTGATAACACCGGTGGGCGCATACAATAATACCCAATGGATGCAGTTCATCGAATATCGCCCGCAAATCGTGATGATCACAGAAACCGGACAAACCGAGCTGATCCGGGAAGCAGAAAGCTTGCAGGACGTAACCAACAGAGAGAGAATCCCGGAACACCTGAGAAAGATTTGATGAAGCCCGGCAATCTATCGGCCTTTATCCGGGCCATCCCCAATGCCTATTCTGCTACTTTGTATTCAGATAGCTGGGCTATCGGTCTGGCCTTGATGGCGCTCACCTTTGTCTCTCCCATCGTGGGACTGGCTGGGATTTTGGCTCTCTTGACGGCAATGCTGGCTTCACGCGGATTGGGCTTTGAAGCTTGGGATTCTGCCAGCGGAGTGCTGTCCTTCAATAGCCTGCTGATCGGTTTGGCCATCGGATATTACTATCCATATAGCGGAGCGGCAACCCTGAGCGCGCATTTCTTTGGATTGCTCATCATCGCGGCACTGGCCACTTTTTTTCTGTATGTGGGGGTAAACTATCTCGTTCAGAGCCTGTTTAAGATACCGTCCATGAGCCTGGCCTTTTCCATCGCCGCTGTATTCTTTTGGTACTATCTGGTGCGAGGGGGGTATTTTACCGGGCTAAACTTCCAGAAACCATTGCTCTTTACCCATCAATTGCAGCTCAGTTGGTTTTGGCAGGACTATTTCCTGAGCCTGGGCAGCATCATGTTTGTGCCAGATGTTATTGTGGGGATCATGCTGGCGGTGGTGCTCTTCGTGATCACGCGCATTGGTTTTATGCTATCCCTGGTGGGCTGGAGTATCTGCTATGCGCTCTTGCAATATACCGCTCTGGGCAGCACTTACGGGATGTTCTTCCCCGGTTTCAATCTCATATTGATCTCGATGGCGGTGGGCTCAGTGTTCCTGATCCCGGGCAAAAGCTCATATCTATTGGCCATTTTTGCCACAGTCGTGGGCTTCCTTTTGGCCTACGCGATGTCCGGTAAATACTACTATTCAGATCTCATGTCCGGCCGTCCATCCTTCCTGTATTTACCCATCTTTGCCTTTCCTGTAAACATCGTGGTGATAGCTCTGATCTATGCCATGAGATTGCGGCTGCAACACCGCTCTCCGGTGCTCAATGACTATGGCATCCTGCACCCGGAAAAGGCTTTGGATGCGTATCTATCCAGATATCGACGCTTTGCCAGCGCGGGAGTGCCCCAAATCCAGATGCCGGTTACCGGACAGTGGCTGATTACGCAAGGCCACAACGGCGCGCATACTCATAAAAAGGACTGGGCTTTGGCCTGGGATTTTGAGATGGTGGACAGCTCCGGCAAGAAGTATTCACAGAATCAAGAGTCCTGCGCAGACTACTACGGCTTTGGCAAGGCAGTTTACGCAGCAGCAGCAGGATACGTGAGCAAAGTGGTTAACAGCATACCCGACAACCCCATAGGCACAGTAAACACAATTGACAATTGGGGAAACTATGTGAGCATCAACCACGGTTACGGGTTTTTCACCCTTTACGCTCACCTCAAAGAAGGCTCCGTCAAACTTGCCGAAGGGGACTATATCAAGATGGGAGAAAAGGTAGGCCAATTGGGAAACTCAGGAAGATCATATGTTCCCCACTTGCACTTCCAGGCCCAAGCTGCCATTGACGCCGGTTCGCGCACCATCTACAGCCATATCACGAACTACAAAGTCATGCAGGCAGACGGTTACCGTTTTGTCGCCAGTGGCGTGCCCGAAGAAGGAGAGATGGTCTCACCTCTGGTTCCGGAAAAGGATCTGACCAATATCCTGCGTCTGGGATATGGCCAGACCCAGCTCTTTGAGGTGGAGGATAGCTCCGGTACTAGAGAGGAAAGCTGGAAGGTGGAGCTGGATCTGGCAGGAAACCACAGCATTGTGGCCAATAATGGCAGCAAGCTGGATTTCTCGGTGTATCAGGGCATCTTCAACGTGTTGAACCTCACCGGCAAACGACGCAGCGCGCTTTCAGCCTTTGCCCTGGCTGCCGGACGCATACCATGGGTCGAGAATCAGAGCGTCTCCTGGCATGATGAACCCAGCCTGTCGGTCGCCATGAATCCCTTTTTCAAAAACATCACGCTCTTTTTGATCCCCTTCTTCAAGCCCATCCGCATGCTGAATACCGCCACTATGACTACTATGGATAAAGTACTTGAGATAAGAGGCAATACCGAACTCTCGGTCATGGGACTGCGGGTGGTAAACTATCAAACGGTATTGAGACTGAGCAGAGACAGCGGTATCAGAGAGATCATTCTGACGCGCGAAGGCAAGACCCTGCTGAAAGCGAAACAAATCGAAGACAAGGAGAACAGCAATGTCTAAATACCCCCTAATCCTGATCATCATCCTCTGTAGCACATGGCTGCTTAGTGCCGCCAATATCCAGGATTCCTATCTGGCCGAAGCTCGGGGAGACTACCAAAGCGCTCTGACGATAAGCCAGGAACTCTCCCGTCAGGATACCGATGAAGTGTTCTACACCATACGCATGGCCTGGCTCAGATACCTGTTAGGACAATACAATGAGGCCAAGACTCTGTATCAGCAAAGCCTCGCAAAGCTGGATCACGCGGACGCGCACTTGGGCATCATCAATTGCCATCTGGCCCTGGGAGAATGGGATCAAGCGCGTAGCCGGGCTGATCAGCTCCTAAAAAGCGAACCCCGCAACAGCATTCTGCTCTCCAAAGCTGCCTATGCCGCATACATGAAACAGGACTATCAGGTAGCAGCAGAGTACTTTAGCCGCATCGTCGCCCTCTATCCCTGGGATCTGGACAACCGAGGCTATCTGGTAAACAACCTCTACCTCAGCGGGAACATCCCTGAAGCCAAAAAACAGTATCAGATCCTGAAGAAGTATGCTCCGCAATCGCAGATGGTGATCGACTATAAAAGCATTCTGGACAATTAATGAAGTTACTGAGCTCTCTGCTGCTATTGCTATGCCTGACTCTGCTTTGCGCTCAAGGCACCTCTTCAGACTTGCAAAGTCTGCGATTAAAAGTGGCGCAAAACCCCATTGATGCGGAGTCCCGGCTATCGCTGGCTTACCAATTGATGCTTTCCGGCAATAGCGCAGAAGCATTGAAGCACTATGAAACCTTGCTGAAGCAGGATCCGGAGCACGCGCAGGCCATGGAAGGCAGCCTCTGGGCTTTGCAAGTGCAAGAGCGCTATCAGAAAAGCGTGGAACGGGCAAGAGCCTTTCTGAAGCATAGCCCGGAGCACAGCAGCATACTAAGCTACCAAGCATATGGTCTGTCTCAATTGGGCTTACACCTAGCCGCTCGGGCTCGATATGCCAGAGCTGAGCTGCTGGCCAGGGACGATGCTGCAAGGCAAAGCGCAAAGCTTGGCCTGGCCTGGGAATACATATACTTGCAGGATCACCCTTCGGCCATGGCTATGCTTGACAGCTCCCAGGATCCCCAAGCTATGGAGTTCCTGAATAAGGCCAGGCTGAAGCTATCCTTGGGGGCTAGCACGAACTATGATGGCCTGAACAGTGGCACTCTCACAGTTGCTCTGCATAAAGCCCAATGGGGCCTTGCAGCATCCTATGAAGAGCTGCTGCTGGATGGCTCCCGTTTCCGTAAGAAGCTTGGAGCCACAGTTGATTGGCAGAATCCCGTGGCCAACCTGAAAGCAAGCGTCAACACTCTCAGCGGAAGGGATAAGCGAGTGTATCCGGCAGTTCTCTACAGCCTCTCCATGCAGCCCATCTTCTATCTGGATCAACTGCTAGTAAAGCCATCCCTGACCGGGCACTATGGCAGCTACCATCGCTTTGATATCCAGCAGGCCGATCTGGGCTTGCAGATCAGTGGTGACCGCCTATCCGGAGGCTACAGCTTTTCCACGCTCTATCAGGATAATGACGCTTTGGATAGCGATACACAAGAACAGCTGCACAGCGCTAACCTTGGAATCAAAGCCTACAAGGACGCCTGGCTAAGAGCATATCTCTACCTGGGAGAAGCTGCCTGGTGGACAAACCCCTACGGCGTTGTCTATGACGATTTTGAGACCAAAAACACCGTCTATGGTCTCTCTATATCCAGCCCCATCGGAAAGAAGATGGGAATCCTAATTTACAGCCAAATCGGAACACACAATGATGAAACTGATTTCAGCTCTGCGCTCACCCTTTCTTATAGCATGTAGTCTGCTGCTGCTGGGACTGATCCTCAGCTCCTGCAATCTGCGAGAGGACATCCTGCTACCTCCAAACCTGGATCCTAAGGAATACGTTCTATCCAGCCGCATTCAGGTCTATTCCGACCATCTAATCCGCTCTGAGAACGATGACAGCTATCTCTATCTGCCCAAAGAGAGCATCTCCGATTCCCTAATCTGGTATGGTGACGAGATCGCTTTCGGTCGCGTGGAAAACCTGCTGGCCAGAAACACCCTTGCTTTGGCCGAAGGCTCCACTAAGCTCAGTGATAGCTATCGGGTAGGGGTGTTTCGCGACGGTGCCTTCATCAGCTTTGATAATGCCGATTCCTTTGCCACCATCTATACGGATTTGAACCGTAGTAGCAACCTGGGCAGCGCAAGCCTGATCTCCTTTGAATATCTGCTGGAAGCCGAGAACATAAGCATCTATCCTTATGGCAAGAAGCGGGTTTTCTTTGAGATCGACGGTACCGGAGATTACGCTTTGGCAGAGCTTTCGGACAGCATGGAGCTGGTAATCGAAGCAAGCGATAGCGCGGTGCAGGGCATTCTGAGAGACGGCAACACATTGCTGCAAGTGTTTATCCCCGCTGAGTTTACCACTGAAATGGGACAAAGCGTAATCAGTTTGAAGGATAGCCTTGAACCCCAGCAGTTGCAAACCGTGCAAGAACTCTATCAAGGCTTTGCCATGCTAAGCAAAGTACTCCAAGTAACTACCGAGCATACCGGCAATAGCAGCCATCCGCCAATCATTCACTATTCCATGCCGGGAAATAGAAGCATTGGCACCCAGTGGCTGAAGATGGAAAGTGGCAGGATCGATAGCTGGGCTGAAGGCGAAAACACCTGGCTCATGCAAGAGAACAAACTGATCAGCTTTATCAATGGCAGTGGCAGCTATTTCCTGCTGGAGCCTTTAGCCGAGCAAAATACACTGCGAGTCAGCCTGGATGGGAGCTACAATCAGATTTACATGGAGGATCTGTGGCTGGATTTGAAGGACACCGTTGCGCCCGGCATTGATCTGGAAATCACCACCAATCCTGCCACCCAGGACATCATGCAAGATTACTTCGGACTCCGGCCTTACACCCACTACGGCCAACTGCAAGCCTATCAGATCAGCTTTAAACAAGGCTCTGAGACCCTGGAAAGCCTGCCGGATGATGGCTGGTTTGAGTTTGGCTTTGCCACGGACTACCATGATCCCTCAAACGCTCGTCTGATGCGTGTCTATCGCGATCCCACGCAGGACATCATCAGCTATAAGACTCACGCGAATGCCTATGATGACACTCATTTCAGCAGTGATGATGCTTTCGTTTACACCGGCATCAGCGCTTCCGGAATATACCTCTACGGCCACATCACTGAGCCCAGTAGCACTCAGCAAGTTCCATGTGTGAAGGACAAGCTGTATCTGCAAATGGCTAAGACCACAGTTAGTTATCAGGACAGCAATCCCCCCTGCACAGCAATCAGATTGGAGTATAAAGCTAACGTGGAAGCCGGACATCCCTGGCTGAATGAACTGCCCCATTTTTTGACTAACTCCCAGTCTATCATGGAGATTGAGAGCATTGATAGCAGTTCTGATGCCTTGCCCCAGAATCTCTTTTTGCAAACCAGGCTTAGCGGCAATCCCCAATCCGTGATAAATATCTCTCTCCTCCCGGGCTATCCCAAGTTCATCCGCTACCAACGCGGTAACACCTTGGAACACAATAGCTTCCTCTATGCTGATGGCACATTAAGCATTTCTCCGGCCTACGCGGGTTACCTCATCAATGGCAACAACCTACTGGAAATCGGCAATAACCGCAATCTGGCCATGTTCCCCAGGATGGTCTTTGACGATTATGACATTGAGCTATATCTGAGTTCCGCTACTCCCATGCCCCCCAGCACCTTGCGCATCGAGAAGAAAAGCAACCTCAACGATCCCTATCAGGTGCTGCAACAACAGTACGATCTGGAATACCTCAGCTCGGCCTACAGCTTTGAAGTGCTCAATAATCCCGGCTTCTACCAGAGCTTCCAGCCCTATGTGCGCGTCAAGCACCAATCCCGATCCCAAGACCTGCTGCTGAGTGTGTCCGATTACCCATATTACCGCCTTTACAGCTATCCTGAGGGTAGCAATGCTGATGGTTGGCATTTCTCAAATGCCGATGGGCATTATGCCTTCGTGTTACCCCATGACGCGGAGTATGCCATCGTGCGGGATAACAATCCCCACACCGGCATTGAGACGATCCCCATTGCCGGCAGAGACGCGCATCTATCCTTGTATCAAGCTCAGGTCACAGTGCCCATGGAGCACATCGGAAACAGCCTGCCCTTGGGAAGCCGGCTTCGTCTGGATCAGCTCCAAAGCGTCCCTCCCGGCATCACGCCCCGCTCTGCCTATAGAATTGGCATCATCGGTCCGCAAAACAACCCCATCCTGCCAGGCTTCTTTTCGCAAACGATAGAGGACTGGCCATACCTGTACCTTCCTGTGCCAAATTACGTCCCGGGAGAGCCTCTGAGCGTGTTTTACCGCAATCCTGCAGGCGTGGTTCAGGAACTGCAGCAGGTGCCAGGCTTTAGCGACGATCCTGTGGATGAATACATCATCATCGGCAACTCAGTGGTGGCCTTTATCAACAATCCCGGCATCTTCTATGTGGAGTAAGTTTCTCCCCTCTTAGTTCACTCCCTGCTTCCGCTCGATTTTGCCGCTTGCTTACCTCATGTTCTCCTCTTACTATGGGGTGAACATGAGGTATTCAAGGAGTAGTTCAGAAGGATGAACAAGGGCTCGCATCCCTCGCTTGACAGAAATCCTGCTTGATAAACCAGTGTAACAGTAGCTTGAAGCTTGGAACATTTACCGGGCAGAAGCACATATTTAGCCAACCAAACAAAGGGGATTCAATGAAGATATTGATGATCAAAGCCCATCCCAGGGATGAGAGCTTTTGCCATGCTCTGGGCGATCCCGGAATCAAAATGATGAATGCCAACCTCCGGTTTTGCGGGATAAAGCCAGTACGCAGATCATACTTTGGCTCGGTGAAGCTATCGTCCCATTCCACAAAAGGTAGATGGCTGAAGAGGGCATATCAGATTGGCTTGAATGAGAAGTGAGGTAGATGGGGATGTAATAGGATTGCTGACGTCTCGTCTGCACAAGCAGCGAAGCTGCTTACTTTTTTACGGAACTGCGTTCCGTTTCGACACGAGACGTGTCGAATCCTAGGGACTCAGTCCGCGCGAGATGCAGGGATCACGTTGATGCCAAAAACAAATAGGAGTGAGCAAAAGCTCACTCCTATTTTGTATTGGGCTATATGCTATTTCCTTACGGTGAAGGAATAGATACTGCGTTGGTTGGATTGCACTTTCCAGCCCAGCATCAGGTCCGCGATATCCTCGGTGAGTTTATCACTAAGGTTACCCATCAGATCTGTAACGTTTGCGGCCTGGATTTTGCCATTATTGAGGAAGAGATCCACTTTCACGGCTGCTTGTGCAGAGTTTGCCAATGCAGTCGCGATCATGGTTCTGAATTCATCTTCCAGTGATACGGGGATGCCAAATTGAGTGGTGCTGTAGGCGGTTTCCCGATCTATAGTTCTCACCACGCGGGTTTGACGTCCGGCTTCACGGAATTCGCGGTCCCAATCCTCGATCTGATCCTGTGAGTATTCGATACCCAGGATCTTGAGTTCGGTTCTACGGTTTCTCTGACGGCCTTCCGGAGTGTCATTGGTGGCAATCGGTTTGTCAAAACCGAAGCCGACACTCTTGATGCGCGCAGCAGCGATGCCATTCTGAACCAGATGATCGGCCACTGCTTTAGCTCTGGCTTCAGAAAGCCTGAGGTTATAGGCTCTGGTGCCGATGTTATCGGTGTGTCCTGAAAGCTCAATTTCGAGGCTGCTATTGGCTTGCATAGTTGATAGTACCGGTTCCAGAATCTTTAGAGAAGCAGGAGTGAGTACTGCTTTGTTGAACTCAAACTCGACGTTTTCCAGCTGGAACACAGCCTCTTCTTCCAGGCGAACCAGGCGAAAATCGCGATTGATATCGTGCTCACCGGCAGGGACTTCCAGTACTCCGGAAACCTGCATATAATTGGTTTTGGCTACACGGTAATCAAAGCTGGCTCTGCGGGGCAAGGTTACCCTGTAATCGCCATCGGTATTTGAGCTCACGCGGTATTCCACCATTTCACCGTCTCTTAAGTAGTTCCAGAAGAGAGTGGCGGTCAGCGGGCGACCGTTGTTATCCACCACTTTACCATAGACCAGGATGTCGTTACCCAGCGAGACCAAACGAATGATGGTGTCGTAGCTGTTGATTCCTTCAGGCAAGGTGATGATCTCTTCGCGCGGAGCGTAGTTCGGTTCATTAATGTTGTATTTCAATCTGCTGACCTTGGGGACATGCAGTTTGAACACACCATTTTGATCTGCTTCAACCAATACTTCGTTGAGTTCACCATTTATCACGTATGACCAACGGACAAGGGAGGGTACGGGATTATTGTTTTCATCCAGCACTCTGCCGTTGACCACAATCTGATCCTCAAGCCTTCCGGCATCGCCCATCAGGACGATATTAACCATCACATTGGGGTTGTCTTCAGGAAGGTTTACGGCAGCAGTGGTTTTACGGAAACCGGGATGGTTCACTTCGTAGCTGAGATCTTGAGCATTGGCGGGTAAATTGAAAGTGAAGTTACCCCTATCATCGGCCGGAACGATACGCATATAGGTATTTCCGTCCAGGCTATAGATCCAAACTACGTCAGCGCGAACAGGTCTGCCATTGGCATCGGAGACCGTTCCGGTGATATTGTATTGATCAAAAGCATCGGATTTTCCGGACATGGCGGCAATCTTATCCTTCAGTCTTTGCAGAAGGCCGAGATCCACATAGTAGATATCTTCCATTCCTGCGCCGCCCATACGGGTTGAAGAGAGATAAGCGAATTGACCGTCAGGAGAAATCGTGTAATAACGATCGTCCTTCACAGAGTTGATGATGGGGCCCATGTTTACGGGTTTGGACCATTCAGTCCAGGTATCTCCCAGACGGGTGGAGACAAAGATGTCATTGCCACCATAACCGGGATGTCCATTGGAGGCAAAATACAGATACCGGCCACAAGGACTGATAAATGGAGATTGCTCGTCGTATTGGGTGTTGATTGAGGCCCCGATGTTCACCGGTTCAGACCACACGCCACCGCGTTTTTGGGAAACAAAGAGGTCATAGTTATCATGGTTCCCGTGGCGGTTGCTGGTGAGCACCATTACTTCGTCCTTCCAAACGAAAGGCTGCAGGTCATAGTATTTACTTGATACTTCGCTGATGAGCGAGGGTTGTGACCAGTAACCTTTTTCAGTAAGCACGCTTTGGTAGATGTCGCCATTAGTATTTGACTTATGGTAGTAGCCAAACAGATAAGCTGTTTTGCCATCTGCGGACATTGAGCCCAAGGATTCGTTGAAATCTGTGCAGAGTTCATCTACTTCGATGGGATCTGCCCACACCATGTTCCGGTGAGATGATACAAAGATATTTTCCTTGCCGTGCACACTGCGCCGCAAAGAACTGAAATACATAGTTTTACCATCAGGCGTAAGGACGGGGGCGTATTCAGAATCGGATGTGTTGATCGGTCCCCGCAATTTACCCAAAGATACTGCTATGGGAGATTGCTCCTGATAAAGGCTGGCTTCATGGATAAGTCCCAGAAGGTCGCTGCGTACCAGATTTTCAGTGCCCAAAGAATTCTTCCCATACTCCGAAAGCCAATAGTGAGCATCCTTGAATTCGCCCAAAGCGAGGTGAATTTTACCGCGCAGAAGGGCATACTCCATGGTGGTGCTCTCTTCAGTATCCAGAATCGAGAGTAACTGTTTTGCCGCAGTAAAGTTGCCCAGCTCATAATGCTGCTGAGCGCTAATAAAAGAGCGGCTATCGGATTGGGCAAATGCAAGCTGGCAGGCCAGGAGGATTATCAACCAGATAGTAAGTTTCTTCATTGTTTCTCCTAGTTTGGCCTTTGCTCCCCCGGTACTAGAACCGGGGGAGCTAAGCCACTGAATTTTATCGCTAACCATTATGCTGCCGGCTTAGAAGCGCAGCAACAGGGAATATAGATGAGTGTCGTTAAGCAGCAGCTCATCATTAGCCATTTGGAAAGCGTAGTTCATTTCCAGCATCTTGAACCGCAGGCCAAAACCGGCAGAGAAAGCGCCATCGTTTACACCGGCGCGGATCCCAGCCTGAGTTTTGGACAGGATGTCGGTCCATGTAGCATTTTCCTTGATCCGGATTCCGGAAAGCGAGGAACCGATCTCAGTGTCGTCTCTCACGCCCAACCAATATTCTACACCAAGCTTCAATCTTGAGGAGGAGAAATCATCTTCTCCGGAAAGATCAGCAGCCAGGATCAGGCCGGGGATCGGGAAAGCGGCAATTGAGGGCACCAGTTCGCGAGGGGCTTTGGTTCCGTCACCGTCATAATCTGATACGAGATCACGAACGTGGAATCCCATATTGAAATAACGGTTCACATGGTACAAAATACCCATATCCATGCTGTATCCGGTTTTGGTATCTTCATGCACATTAGAGATATACATTTTGGGAGTTACGCCCATATTGAACTTGCCAAGCTTGGCGGCATAGCTGATGCCAAGGGCGTGTTCTGCATTATTGAAAGTACCGACGTAGTTTCCCGCGCCATCGTACTCTTCAAAATCAGATACAGAGCCATTGTTCCAGAAAGCGGCCACATAGCCGGTAGGGATTCTGAATCCCAGGGCTACAGCGTTTTGGGCTCGATCTAATCCCATTCCCTGTCTTGTGGAGGTGGTTAATTCGATTCTTTTCACGTCCGCCAGAACAGCCGGGTTGAGGTAAGCACTGGAGACGTTGTCCAGAAAGGCTCCACCAGTACCACCCATACCGATTGAACGGGCATCGATGCCAAGGCGGGTAAATACCGCTGCCGAATTATCCTCAGCAAAGACAGAAGATAGCGAGACCATCAGTATCAGGGCGAGTAGTATGCTTTTCATTGTTTTCATTTTTTCCTTCCTTTTAAGGATGGAAGGGAGGGGGGTTGCCCCTCCCCTCTCACCTTTATTTCCTGATAGCTATCTTTACTACCTTTTCAACTGTCTTCATGCCGTCGTTGGCAATGACACGGGCAAAGTAGGAACCACGTGCCAGTTTTACGCCATCATTGTTCCGACCATCGAAGACGATCTCAATTGTGGACTTACCGTCAGCTTTAGCAGCGTGATGCATGGTACGAACTTCACGGCCGGCGAAGTCGTAAATTCTTACGCTCACGGTCGATCTGTTGTTCACACTTACGCTGAATCTTGCTCCGGTATCCGCGTCCGAAGGATTCGGATAGATGCTTGCACTTGTAATATCAAGCGCTACAGGAGGAGCAGGAGGTTCTACTACTGAGAAGTTCACACTTGCCATGGCCTGGTTTCCGGCTTTGTCGATCACAGTTACGCGAGCGATGTAGTTGCCAAGAGCCAGATCTGTGAGCTCATGTGAAGTTTCGGTAATTCCGGCACCTGTTTCCACCGCAGCACCAATCTGCATGCCATCGGGTCCGATCACAACGAGGCGGCTGGAGGCAATGCCAGAGCCGGATTTTGTTTTCGTGCCGGGCATGAGGTCGGCAAACTGAGCTTCAATCATGACCTTGGTAGCTTCGTTCACGCGAGTGATCTCGGCACCTTCGGCAGGATTGAGGATGGTGATGGCAGGAGCAATCTTATCGACGTTATAATAGTAGTTGGCCACGACTTGGTTGCCAAACTGATCATTGACGGTTACTTCCAATCTGATGGAGTTCTGATCGGCAGGAATCATGTTTCCGTTTACGCCTACGGTATATACTCCGTTTACGGGGTTAACTGTGAGCGGACCCATCAGCATCGCCTCGGAAGGATTGGCATATACATTGGCGGTTACAGAGCTGATGCCCTGGCCGTTTACATTGAACTGCAGATTGTTCATCTGGTTGGCAATCAGCCAGCCGTTGTTGTAGTCCATGAAGTCCACGGTAGGACCGGTTGTGGGAGCTACCATGAAGGTTCTGGTTACCATGCTCTGGTTTCCGGCTTGGTCGGCAGCGATCATCACGATGGTGTAAGTACCCAGCTCAGCAGTTTGCGCGCCCGAAATGTTTTGGGCAACAACCTGCGCTACAGGGATGGTTACGTCTGCAAAGAGATCAACACCCATGGGGTTGAAGACTTTGAGTTCGATGTGATCGAGACCGGAACCTGCTTTCTCCATGCGAATGGAGCGAGCTTCACCGAGTACACCGCCCTTGGTGGCAATCTGGTCACTGATGGTGGCAAGAATGTTTACCAGAGCGTTCTGGGTGAACACGGAATTCTCAGCTGGGCTGGTAAGGGTGATTTGCGGAGCATCATTGTCGATGCCGTAGGTCTGGTTCGAGGTGGAGGTCAAGCCCAGCACGCTGGTGGCGATTACTTCAAGACGAACTCCAAACTGTCCGGCAGGAACAATTCCACCCACGAGGGTGAAGCTGTAGTCATTTCCGTTTGCGGTAGGAGTGATGGGGCCCTGGATGATCATGTTACTGGGTTCAGCATAGACATTGGCAACCACTGTTTCGATTCCGACATTACCCTGGGTATTGACTGTGAAGCCAAGCAGGTTGTTGTTTGTGGAATTGATCCAGAAGTTGTTCGGGTCGCCGTTGATTCCGGCAAACGTGATGCTGGGAGCACCACCGGTTACAGTGAAGGTGTAGGACAAAGATCCCGCGTTGCCGGCATTGTCAGCAACGGTTGCCACCACAGTGTGGAGGCCGGGAGCCAGGCCGGTTTGCAGAGCTGTGAAAGCTCCACCGTTCACAGTACCATTGAGTGCAACACCATTCAGGGTTACTACTACCTCGTTAGTATTGATGCCGCTGGCACCGGTATAATAGACCAGATAGTCATGGTGCCAGGTATCATCAGCAGGTACCCATACCCATTCACCAGTTTCCTGGATCGCGAAGCCCTGCATATCCTGGAAGCCGACTGCGATAGACACAGGGGTTCCGTAAGGAATTACAGCGGATTCATAGGTTACGGGGAATTCGCCCGGATTGACGGGAGCACCCACAGGGGATACAGCCCATACGATCGGAGCTACGTAGTCGATCCCGTAGGTCTGCTGAGACATTGTTGTTACATTGTAGCTATCTTCAGCTATCACAGACAATCTGATGGCATGGGCATTCGGAGCCACAGAGTAACCGAAGTTCAGGCTGTAGCTATAGACATTGCCATTCACGCTTACAGGAGTGAGCTGCATTTGCTGAATGAGGTTGTTGTAGTTACCGTTCACAGGATCATTAATCAGCTCTTCCAGAGTGATCATCAGGTTGTCCTGAATCTCACGACCGGCAGGTGCGATCACGTTGAAGGTGAGCGGAGTATTTGCGGTAGGATTGATCCACCAGCCATTATCAAAGCCGGTGAAGACAATGCCGGGGCCTACGATGTTCACGGTGTAGTTCACGTTCACAGGGTTGACTACAGCCATTTCCAGGTTGTTCTCAGCGGTCCAGGACGCGCTCAGATCCATAGTCTGACTGAAGTTGTATCCCAGGGTGAAGAGATCTTCATCGGTGATATTGTAGGTGTAGGTGTTTCCACTTACGGTCAGGTTGCTCATCGGGATGACAAGCACACCGCCAAGGGTGAGCTCAGCATCCAGGATACCGGTTTCGGTATCGGTGATGGTGGCTGTGATCGCTCTGTTTGTGGAAGTGATCTGAGATCCGCTAGCGATGATCACAGGTTCAGTGGTGTCAACATGGAAGGTTTGTTCCGCGCTGGCGGTGAAACCGTTTTGTTCGACAACCACACGAATTGTGTGAACACCTGCGGACAAGCCGGCTGCTTGGTATCCCACCAAACCGGTAGCAGGATCGAAGGCAGCTGTAGGAGCTACAACTACGTCGTCCAGATACAGATCCAGGCTGGATACTGCGGCAGGAATGATGTAACCATTGGTGTCCATTCCTTCATAGATGAAGAATTGGAGCATTGGAGCATCGGTGGTCCAGAGGTTTGCACCCACGCTGTGTACAGGATCGATGGAGCTGAACATCGCGTTGATGCCCACACCGGTGTACTGCAGCACGGTAACGATATGTCCCGAAGGAACGCCGGCAACGCTTACGGTGCCATTACCATTATCGGTTACAGCCATCGGAGCACTCCAGGTTCCGGTGGTCTCATCATACCAAACAGCTACCAAAGTGCCTTCAGCAGCAGGAGCCGCGATGGCGATCGTAAGGTCTCTGTTTACCAGGTTTCCTGCGTTATCCTTCGCGAAGAAAGCATGCTGCGGACTGAGGGCGTTGAAGCCATCAATCAGAGGCATTGCAGGAGCTACGTTCTGGAAGTAGCCGAAGCCACCTGCAGGAACGGTGAAGCTGATTCCGTTATCGCTGGCTGTGCCGGCATTGACGGTCTCTACTTCAGCTTTGGTAAGCTGAACGTTACCGTTGTTATCCAGGACGGCAGCCCAGAAGGTATGGGTTCCGGCGGCGTTGATAGCGATATCAACAACCTGGTTGCCATTCATCATGTAGGGCTCGTTCATCACCGGTGCGGCACCCTGAAGGGCAGTCACAATCGGTGTGGCCTGGAAGCTTTCTACCACGCGAAGTTCGTTGAGGTAGAAGACGTTGGCAGAGATGGCAGGATCTACGGTCACGAGGCTGTGGTCGACAGCGTTGTAGCTGACAGCCAGTTCGGGCATCGGGGCATTGTAGTTTCCGTTCACCACGCCTCTGAGAGCGGTTACACCGTTCATCAGTTCAGCATTGAAGTTTGCACTGTAGTATCCACCCTGATCCACACCATTGGCGAAGAAGTTCCAGGCAGTGCCATTGAAGTATTCAAAGGTGACTGCAGGAGTCGCGCCGGTATTGGGCCAGTCTTTTACTACGGCATACAGTACGTCGTTGTTTGAGGTGTTGTAATCGAAGTCCATCGCAACGATCATGGCATAAGCCTCGAGCTGCTGAGGAGCAACGATGTTCACGTTGTAAACCAGAGTAGCGGTGTTATTGCCGGCATTGTCATAGGCTACAGCGTGAATCTGATGTGAGGTATTGATTTCGAAGCCAAGGGTATTCCATACAAAGGTATAGACTTCACGGCTTCTCACACCGGCGAGTACTTCACCGATCATCTCGGCGCCATTGTAGAATTCTACTCTGTTGATACCGGAAGCGATCAGATGAATCTGACCACCGGTGATATCGTAAGCAGAAACCGTGATAGCAGCTTCGGTACCGAGTTCGATATCGATAGCTTGAGTGAGATCGGTTTGGCCATTGATGGATACCATGTTCACAAAAGGAGCACCGGTATCGACCAACACGTTTTGAGCCAGATCAAGTTCCATGAAGTTAGCCATCGGAATGGCGCTGTCCTGGACTCTCATGCGGAAGTTGTAGAAACCATCCACAGGCACATTTACGTTAGCGAAGGTAGCCACATAATCGATTCCGTTTGTTGTGGTGAGGGTAGCGATTGCTGCCGGCATCCAAATCGGTTCGATTGCGGTGTTGTATTCCAGAGCCACAGCAGCTTCATCGATCTCATCTTCATTGGCAACTGTGAAGTTGACCACGAAGTTGTTTCCATCGAAGTAGCCGTTGGTTTCGGGAGCGAAGGAGTTAACTGTGACAGCGATGTCGTTATCGATAGTTACGAGAACTTGATCTGCAATCACAGGATAGATGTTACGTCCGGCAGCACGAACACCAATGTAGTATTCGCCGCTGGCCAGTTCGGTGAGATCGTCGAACACGTAGATCATGGGGTTGTTGACGAAGTTTACGAAGTCCACGGATGTCCATTCGGTTTCGTCAGCAGCACGAATCATGAATTCCACACGCGGAATGGCAGGATCGTTCACAGTAACCTGTACGGGGATGTTGTCTCCATGCAGGCGAGGAGCGATAATGCCGATTGAGGTGGGAGCGATACCGGCAACGGTATCAATCACGATATCGGTGGTATGATCTGTGATCACGAAACTGCGAGCGTAGCCGAAGCTATTGCCTTCAGCATCAGTAACCATGGCTTTGAGCATATAGGCATCACCAAAGGTCCAGTTCTGAGGCACATCCCATTCCAGAGTCCAAGGAGCAGCATTAAGAGCTGTCAGAGGCACCCAGACAGGAGCAGCAGGAGCTACAGGAGTTGCAGCCCAGAAGTATTGAACAGCAGCTATTTCAGCAGCGATCGGATTAGCATCCAGCACCACGGTGCTTTCGCGTTCCAATTCACCTTCAAGTACTTCACCGTCATGAGTTACCACGAAGGTTCCGGTAGGCAGGTTGTTGAAGTTGACCACAGCTTCATTGGTGTTGCCAAATACATCTGTGGTTACCACTTTCAATTCTCCGGCTACAGCGATGGCATCGCTAAGCAGGTTCATCGGTACGGATACTACCAGAAGATCATTGTTCATCTGGGCAGGAGTCCATCCGCTTTGCATATCAAAGCTGGTGAACGCTGCGTCGGTATCCAGTTTATAGAGGAATTCCACGCTAACCAGATCCTGCGGAGCAGAGCTGGTATTGATGGTAGCGTTTACGATAGCTTCGTGAGCCACGCCATCTTCAAGCACTGTGGCTTCCCAGTTTACAATCGCTGCGCTTACGGCAGGAGCAAGCTGGTTGACGATGTGTACATACTGGCTATTGGGCAGCACCTGAGCAAGCGGAGTAGTGGTACCCCACTGGTCAAGAGCCATGGCTACGATCTGTACGTGGTTGTTGTAGAGGTAGTAGGGATATACAGTCCAATCGAAGCTGTAGTCAGCCTGGATCCAATCGGTGAGGAAAGTACCCTGGTTGTCACCAAAGTGCATCCATTCCGAAGTGGGACTGTTGTTGTTATTCGGGTTGACATAGCGATACATGTAGACTACGCCTTGAGCGAAATCAGCATTGCCGGTGAAGGCAGCAGCATCATTCAGGGCAAGGGTGTAGGTCTCACCACGTTCAACCTGACCGTTCATCGCGCCGTTAACGCTGAAGTTCGGAACCAGGTGATCGTTGTAGATATGCAGGGTTACTACAGATTCGCTATCACCGGCAAGGTGACGGCTTACGGTCTTGATCTGATAGTCGCCAGTAGGCAGACCCTGGATATCCCAGGAAGCCATGTATTCGCGTTGGTTTTGATCCATGAACCCGGGGTGTACGAAGGGCCATTGGGTTCCGGCAGCATCGGAGCCAATCAGGTTCCAGACATCAGCTACAGCGTCGTACCAGTAGAAGTCAACGCCATAGGCAGGGATATCGGATTGATGGGCAAGATATGCGTAGATATCCAGCGGCTGAGGATTGCTTTGATCTGTACCCAGAGTGGCTACAACCTGCGGAGTAGGCAGATTCCAGTTCACCATGTGAACGCGATCAAGGTATTCGTCACCAGGAAGATTCGGATCTTCGTTTACATTGTAAGCATAGTCCGTCACAACCATGATCTTGGTGGTGTTCGGAATGCCATAGGTAAGAGTAAAGAAGTTGGCAGTATTAGGCACGATGCCTTCATTACCAAGCAGATCTGTCACTTTAACTACAGCGCTTACGTTGATGTTCATCTGACCATTTGTGATGTACTGCTCGAAGTCAGCAGAAGGATCCCATGAGAAATCAATCCAGCCATTAGCAGCATCCAGGGTGTACTCAGTTACTACTTGTTCCATAGCCTGATAGCTGAAGGTGGCGCTAAGGGCACCAGCAGTATCATTCAGGCCGATGAGGTCAGTGTAATCCACTCTGAAGTTAATCACTGCATCATACGGAGCTACATGATCCACATAGTTGGTGGAAGCAATCGCCAGGTTGGCAGGAGCCTCGGTATCAATGTAGAGCATCTGATAATCGGCAGGCAGGATGATTCCGGAAGCATTGCCGGCAAAGTCCACAAGCTCGATTTCCAGCTGGTAGATTCCATCATCGAAGTTGGCGGCAGCCATTGCGACTGCGGTAATCTCGAAGGTGGAGTGTGCAGGAGAGTTCACGATGGTGAAGCTGGCATTGTCCAAGACCTGCTTGCTGCCGTCGTTTTTGATCACTCTCACGATCACGTCTTTTACATCGATCAGATCTGCTTCAGGCAGATTGGTGTAGCTAAGTGTGATTGAGATGTTTTCGGTATGGTCAAGCACCTTGGCATTGGTCACAGGTTCCACCGTGTGGGTGAAAGCTACAACTTCTGCGCCAGGAGCGGTGGTATCAACATAGAGTTTCACGATCTCAGAAGCTTCGGTATTGGCAAAGGCATCTTGAGCGTTTACCTGCAGGTAGATATACGGTGCGCGGGTGAGCACGGGCACAGTCCAGGGAATCATCACAGAAGGAGCACCATTGGTGGCTACAGTGTTGATATTTGTCCAGGGACCATTCACGGTTTCAGCCCATCTTGCGGTCACGGTATTGATCTCAAGCGGGTTGTCGATCACTACGTTGATGTTTCCATTGAAATGGGTATAGGATTGAGCAAAGGCATATTCATCTGAGATAATCGGGATCGGATTGTTGTTATCCAGAGGATTAGCGCCCAGGCTCACGATATGAGCATTGGAGCCGTCGCCATCATCAAATACCACGTAGGTATAAGGAGCGGCAGCGATATTGATGTTTCTCAGAACGTCACGAGCAATAGCGCGGAAGCCATAGTAGCCTTCCTGAACCAGGGCTGCGGGAAGAATCTGAGAAGCTGTGCCATTGGCTACAGGCTGCCAGATGTCATTGACGTCGAAGGGCTGCGGAGCAGACCAGGGAGCATTGACAGTGGGTCTGTAGATGTATTCGAAGTAGGCTTGTACGGGAGCGTCGAAGTTTGCAGGAGTGATATCTCCAGCAGTGATCGTCACGTCGCCCACTGTGGGGATAGTGAAGATGTTCTGGGTATCAGCCATGAGTTCGCCATTGATGTTCTGCACCTGCATAAGCGGAGCATTGCCATCAACTACGACTTCGATCACATTAGAAGTGAAGTAGTTACCGGCTATATCGCGAGATACGGCACGCAGGTAGTATACAGCTTCAGCTTCATCGGCTTCATCAACCAGACCGTCAGCATCGTTGTCGATGTTATCGGTAAGCGGAGAAGGAATGCCACCTGCAAGACCAACGGCGAAATCTACCATGTAGTTTCCGGCCATTGTGGTGCTGCTGGCAAAGTCATTCCACTGTCTGATGGTGGCACCAGGAACCTGAGCAGAGTATTGGTAAGTTACTTCGATGATATCGTCACGGGCTACCAGCAGTTCATTTACGTCGGCAGCAAGCTTGAGTTGTTCATAAGTTACATTGATATTGTTGGGATCCAGAGCCACGCGGATGCGGTCAACGCCACCGATGCTTTCAATGGTGGTTGCAGGAGCGGTGTTGTCGATGTGCAGCCAGGTGGAGGGGCTTACGTAGTTGAACAGAGCTGCGCCATTGGCATCGATCGGCACAGCACGGAATTCGTAGAGACCGTCAGTGATCTCTTCTGTATTCATGCTGTAAACCCAAGGAGTTACCGTGAAGTTGGTAAAGCCGTTGGGATCCATGATGCTGCGCATATTCAGTCCACCCAGAGCGATAGCGATGTTATCATCCAGATTACTGATGATGCCATCATTGTTCAGATCCAGGAAGTATTCGAAGTTATAATTACCCTGAGCCAGTTCATAAGTGTTTGACCAGCTTTGGGTAGCTTCGTTCCAGATCAATTCGCCATGGTTCACATTATTCACATAAAGGTGTACGCCGGGTACGTTCGGCAATCCGTCGTAAGCCGGAATATCCTTTCTGTAAAGGTGGAAATGGACATCAGAGGTAGCGGTATTGGCTACTGTGGCCATATCAACCCATGCGGCACCAACTTTACGTTGGAAGACTACTTCGTTCACTGCTACGCCACCAACGTTGTTGGTCACGTTTGCAGCCATGTTCACCCATTCACCCACGATAGCATTGTTTGCAGGGGCCACAACCTCAACCTGTACGTCAGCAATATTGGTGACGTTTACAGTAAGGTCGATAGCGGCAACCATTTCATCATAGCCGAACACGCCGTCGAAGGCCTGAGTGTCGTCCGCGAAGTTTCCTTCCCAGTTGCCACGGGTATCACTGGAGGCCAGGATGAAGTAGTGAGCACCTTCGTTGGCGATGGTAGCTGCAGGAATATCAAATCCATACAGGCCATCCCAAGGTTCGTGATCATACAGAGCTCCGGGAGTCCATGTGATATTATTCAGGTCACCGGTAGCTGAGAAGCCGTGATACAGACGCACAGGGGGTCTGAAGTCACTGGTTCCGTTGTACCAGGAGGCCATGTTGTTCCAAGCGTTGTTAGCGCCAAGAGCCACATTGGAAGTATTGGTGATTTGGGCAGGATCCACGTAGATGCGCAGAGTGGAAGTTCCATAGTTGCCCTGAGTACTGGTCACCACGTTGATGGTGTTATTGGCTTCATTAGCCAATGTTCCCAGCGCGTGCAGGCTGCTGTAGGTTCCTTCCGGTACGCCGGCTTCCACATCCGGATGGGTGCGGTAAGCTACGTGAGTTACAGGGGTTACAGGAGCTACGTTATCAATGAAGAGCTGTACGGGCGCAGATTCTCTCTCGTTGCCAAGAGCGTCAACAGCGTTCACTTTTACCCAAACGGCACCTTCGTAGTCAAGCAGAGTTTCCAGGCTACCACCGGCAGTATTCCAGTTCTCAAACAGAATATGCGGAGTAGGTAGGGCTACACTTTGGAAGGGCAGAGCTTGGTAGTTTGCATCCTGCGCGGCCAGCCAGGTGCTGTTGTCGCTGCTCCACCACATGGTGATAGCGTCAACATCAGCTACATCACCGGTGATTTCGAAGCGGTTGTTTTGGCTCCAGGTGATGTTCGGGGTGGCATCGGTGATGGCTATTACAGGAGCGTAGTAGTCAAGTCTGATTCCGGTATATACAGGTGCTTGCAGCACGGCAGGATGGATAGGAGTAAGCTCGACGAAGAAGTCGTAACTGATATCCTGAGCATCATAGCCGGCTACCATGTAGAAGTTATCCGGAATGAAGAGGGTTACGGTGTTGTTAATGATCTGAGGAGTCACTTCGATGGCACCTGTAGCAGGATAATCAGGCTGCAGGGCAATGTCGTTGACCAAATCGATCACGGTAACGGCACCGGTTACATTATTGGTTACTCTGGCTTTGAAGGTAAGGGCTTGGACGCCTTCAAGGGAGAGCTGACCATTAAGAGGATGCAGAGGATCGTTGATGAAGAACTGAGTATCCAGACGGATGTCTCCCACAGCAGCAACAGGATTGTTGGTGCCATAGATGGTTCCGGCAGGAATGAGAGTTTCATCGTCAAAACCTTGTACATCGGTCATGGTCATGTTGTAAGAGATCAGCGATGCAGGATTCTGGATGGATACAGGAGCAGCATCCACTGCAGCACTGGTGTTTCCTACGAAGTCTGTAGCTGTCACGCTTACATGGAATACGCCGGGTTCTTGTCCGTTGTAATCCCAGTTAGCAGTTGCCACACCACCTACGAAGAGCACATCAATGGTCTCAATGACGTTGTTGAGATCGTCTTTGATGGTAAAGCTGGCTTCTTCGGCATCAATCCAGATCGGATCGATGGTAGCGGTGATGGTAAGCACGTTATTAGCGGTTGTGATGTAATCAAAGATCTGATTGCCAACGATCACAGGCACATTCGGCACCGGTGCTTGATTGTCAACCACGTTGATTACCACGATGCTGTCTGTTACAGCTCTGGCGCCTTGGCTGAGGGCGGCAGCGCGAAGCAGGAACTGACGGCTGGCATCGCGATCGTAAACTGCATTCACCAGATACTTGTAATGAGGAGCGTCGAAGTTCCACATTGCGGTATAAGGCGCGAGGTTATCAATGGCGCCATTGGAGGAGTCATTGGTAAGATCAGCAGTTCTGTCGATATCGATTGCAGCGTTATAAACGCCATCTCCGTCCACGTCTTCGTAGAGGAAGAATTGTACAGCCTGAACCTGTCCATCAGGATCATTGGGGAAGGCTGTGATTTGGAATTCATTGATCGCACCATCAGCTTTAAGCACGTTGATAGTGCTCAGATGCTGAGGAACGATTTCCATCTGTGAAGGATGGTGCCAATAAAGCAGGCGTTGGACGTATTGAGCGTCATTATCAAGACCGTCGAAGGTGTCGATAGTGAAGTTATAGTATCCTTCAGCCAGATCGAAAGCAGTGAAGCCGGCATTGAAAGCCAGTTCGATATAGTTTCCGGCTACATTGTAGGTAGCGGTCATATTCTGCAAGGGATCAGGATTCGGAGTGTAGGTTTCGGCTTCGCGATCAAGAGCGATAGCGATGTTTTGAATACCGCTTCCGGCAACACCGGCTCTCAGCTCAGGATCGTTCATTGCGAAACGTACTTTAGTCCAATTCAGGTTATTGGCAATATAGTTTGCAGCGCTGTAGTTGTCAGTCTGGACGATGTCGTCACCTTGATAGAAGGTGATGCCATCATTAGAGATCACAGGAGCGTGCTGGTCGAAGTTGAAGGTAATGGGCGCGCTGGTTCTGGTGTGTCCCCAGATGTTTTGATACTGAAGCGTGAACGCAAGCTGATTTACGCCGGCGGCGAGAGCATCGTTGATATCAGCAGCATCAAAGGTCCAGGTAGCCACAACGTCGTTTCCATTGATCACTATTGCAGGATCTGCGATGTTCACAAAGGCTTCAGGAGTAGCGTTTTGCAGCACGAACCAATCGGCAATGGCTACAGGAAGGGCATCCACACCGTTGTCCACGATCAATTCGCCAATATCATTGAAGCTGGCAACGATCGTAGCATCGGCTTTGGGGCTCAACATTCCTACGATGTTCTGGGTGCTGGAGATACCCGTGATAACCGTGTTATCCAGGATATAGTCCTTGCCATCCACAATCACAGGAACTGTGTAGGTGCCGGTAAATACCTGGCCACCGAAGGGATTACGTTTGGTGTGCACGACAAAGTCGATGTTGTCGTGAGCATTCACATTCACGGGATTAACCGGAATAGTTACCAGCCACAGGTCGTGGGCAATGTTGAGAACATTGTGCACTGCTTGAGGCACAAGCACAGGAGTGCTCTTGGTTCCATATTGGACGCCGGTGAAGGCTTCTACCCACACATCTTCGATGAAGGCTGCGTATTCGGCATCGATGTACACCTGCATGGTGGCAGGCACGTTCTGAGCCAGGTAGTTATATACGGGGGTTCCGCTACCGGGTACTGTGGTGAGCAATCTGGCTTCACGGATGATCGGAACGATCGGGCCGTTAGCGGCGATTTCTACCATTCTGTTTCCGGTAATGGGGCCGTTTCCTACTACGTCAGTGATGGCATAGTTAATGGTTGATGAGAAGATGGGCGGATTCTGAGCGAAGATAGCCATGTTATCAAGCGCGGCCACCCAGACGTTGTTATAACTATAGAGATTGTTGTTTATGGTCAGAGAATAGCTATTATGGTAGCTGAGCTCTGAAGCCTGAACAGTGTAGTTGAGGGGCATGCCGGCAACAAACTGATTCAGATTTGAAATCACAACACTGGGTGCTGTGGTCGGATTGGCATATGCATATTGATTGTCATCTTTGAAGATCAAACGAAGTTGACCATTGGTGTCGCCGGGAACCACATAGCCTTCTTGAGCGGATCCGATGGATTCGCTCCAGTAGAAGATGCTGCGTTGGTTGTTAGGATTTGTGGGGTCATTATTCGCAAAGATGAACTGCGGAAGTTCTTTATCCACATAAACTACGTTCGGAATCACGGGAGATACAAAGGCAGGCGGTACAGATGTGCTTCCGTCAGTGTAGGTAATCAGATAGTTTATGCGGTATTGCATGCTGATGCCAGCACCGTGAGCAAAGTTTGTGTTCACGTTGTAGTTGGCATTCAGATAATACAATCCGGTTACAGGATCCTTCTCCAAGGTAACCCAGTTGTCAGTGCCACCGGTTACGTTGGTGATGGTTTTGGTATTCAGCTGAACAGAGCTTACTTCAATGGACTCAACATCGGTACCGCGACTATTGTCCGGAACCACAGGGCTGAGTTCAAGCATCATTCCGATGGGAGCTCCGGCCTGAACGTAAGGAGAGGTTGCCCAATCCTGACGGTCTCCGCCTAAGTATTTGAAGCCTCTGATCATCTGGTGGGTAGTAGCATAGTCTGAGCGGAAATTGAAGTTCAGCACAGGAGGTGTGGCTACCCAGTTGGGATCAGTAGAGTTTACAGGACCACCATAATTCAGGTGTCCCACAGCGTCTTGCACTGTTCCCAGAGTAAGAGTCATGGTTGAGTTGCCATTGAGATTGCCGGGTACGTTGGGAGTAAGACTGATGATCTTCTCCGCGGTGCCGTCAGGATTCACAGTGTGAGAAACCTGAGCAACAGTCCAACCGGTAGGATTAGCAGGGTTGGCGATATCAAGCACGCCGGCACCCACGCCGTCCATGGCAACGTATTTCAGATAGATCTTCTGATTGGCAGGCCAGGTTCCATTGGGATTCAACGCAACGCTGATTTCCGGACTGGGGCCGGGGAAGCCATTCATCAGAGGTTGATAGCTGGCAGGAGGTGTAGTGCCTGTAGCTATCCACAACTGGTTGTCATAGGTGGGAACTTTCTTGTCAACTTTGATATCCCAAGTGTCGGAAACTTGTCCGGTAACCTGAGTGTAATCAAAGAAGATGTCGATAGCTTCGCCATCATCATAGGCGTTCCAAACGCTTTGGACGTCAGGAGAAATCACCCATTTGGCCATATACTTGTAGGTATTGACATTGATGGTATTGGTGGTCAGGGTGCCGCGAACCAGACTCTGAGCAAGAGTATTCTTGGTGGAGCCTGAACCGATGGCTTGAGCCTGACGCCAGTTGTCGGTGATATTATCTTCGATCAGGTCAAAATCGGCCACGATCGGAGGATAGGTGTTTTCGTTAACCGGGGTTACAAAGGTGTATTCAGTGTGCAGGAAGTGCTCAGGGGCAAACCATCCGTCAGGATCGGTTCCGGCATAAGGAGCACGGCCTGTTTTTCCCTGTACCACGGCTACAGGATCTTTCATTACGACCATGTCGTGCATGTACTGCGTAGCGGCATAGCCATAAATGGTTTGAGTGTTCACATTGAAGCGAGCAACTTTGATGTCGCTCACAGGTGTCCAGCCAAGGTTGGTGAAGCTGACGCCATTCCAGGTGATAGTCTTGGTATTGCCCACAGCGGTGATCACGGGATTACCGGTCCAAGCGAAGGTTCCGGTAATGGTTCCGCTGGGAGTAACCATGGCAATGGTGGGAAGAGCATTCAGGTCATTGATGCTGGTAACTGTGGCTTCAATGGTGAGTCCACTCATGTTGGGTACCAGGTGATTGATTACCTGAGTTCCCTGTTTGAAGTTCACAGCAGTGATCACGGGCTTGCTGTCAACAGTGATCACATCCACATTGTCGGTAGCAGTCGTAGCTCCATAAGTGAAGTTACGATTTGCGGTTGTGGAGGCAGTGGGACTGGTATAACCGGTAGTCCAACCTGTCACTGTGGCAGTAAGAGTTCTGTTATCCAGAGCTGTGTTATTATTGTAGAAGTTATTGAAGGTATAGGTTCCCGCAGCCAGTTGAGCAGCGGTGAGATTCACGCTTCCACCGGTTACAGCAATGCTCGAAGTAAGAACAAGCTGTCCTCCGGTAGCTCTTTGTGAATTCTCAATATCCCAAGTAACCGTAAGGTTTGTGCCAGGTACGAAGTGAGAAGCATCGTTGTTGATTCTCACATTGGTCAGATGCGGCACAGGATCCACGTTGATATAACGGGTAAGTGTGAAGACGTTGCCCATCATATCATTTACGGTGTAGGTGGCTGAGAAGTGCTTAACAGCAGAATTGGTCGGAATGGTAATAGTCCACTGCGCGTTGTTCACCTTGGTAACAGTCATCCCAGTGTTGGGATTAAGGGTGAGAGCTTCAGTGGTCCAGTTGATTCCAGAGCCGGTGCCATCAGCAACCGTAAAGTTCATCGCTTTAGCGGTTCCATCAGCCACGATGGTGACGGTGCTGTTGCTGCCTGTTGGGATTTGTTTGTCAACAGTAAGAACGATATTCTTAACTTCCTGATGCGCGATCGGGTAAGGAGAATCAGTATCTTGCGTGATGATCGTGATCGGGATGTCAAGAGTGCTGTTGTGAGTCCAGGCATTGGACATGGCTGTGGGGATTGTGCCTGTCCAAGTGAGGGTCCAAACTTGAGCTTCATTGGGGCTTCCGCCTGTGGTGGTGGAAGTAGGTACCACTGCAGCGTTAGCGGCCGCGGTTCCCAAGAGAGGTCTCAAATCTGCCGTCCATGTGGTAGCCATGGAGCGGTATGCGCCACCGTATACTGTAGCAGTGAGTGTATAGTTCTGCTGTCCAGTAACTGTGGGACCCACAAATCCTTTGTCAACCGCAGGATTCCAGTTGCCGCCAACGTTTCCGGCAAGTCCTGTCACGCCTCTGTGTTGGAAGGTGATGGTGTCGATACGGGGCTTGCCGTCAAGGATATTGAAGGCAAGGTAGTATTCGGCACTGTCGCGATGCCACACGTCTGCGTTGTAAGGATAGGACGGAGTGTTATAGCGGCCGGGGTTGCTGGCAGAATCCCAGGGAAGCTGTACGATGAGAATAGCATTCTCATGGGTTACGGTGCCGGCAAGGCCGTTTACTGCTACTTGCAGATTGAAGGTCTTGTTGTCGCCGCTGGCCAGCACATCAGTCACAGTCGCGGTTACAGGAACCAGGCCGTTCATGATGGGGTTGTTGAATTCATCAACAAGTTTTACCTGCCAAGCGCCGGCAACACCGAAGTTATCAGTAAGAGGCTCAGATGTATAGAGCGTGAAATCCAGAGTGTTTTGAAGCTCAGTGACCACGCGGGTGGGGCCATCAAGATTGATCACTCTGGTATTCTCTACTATAGAGGTACCTGTACCTGATACTAATTTCGGGTTTGTGTTGTCCACTACTATATCGATGTTGGGGTAGATTCCCGCAGGAGGAGCTACATACCCGGGATCTGCCATAGGCACCGGCTCGATATAGAGCGAAACAGTCAAAGGCTCTGTGGCAAGAGCACCAACAGCAGGAACCAAAGCGCTGCTGAGACCGTTGAAAGTATAGGGAGCAGGGGTAAAGGGGGTAGCTCCCACGCCCAAAGCACCATTCCACTGACGGATCAGGGTGGCATCTTTGCTGACTTCCAATCTCCAGTTCAAGTTATCCCCTGTAGGGATTGTGAAGCTGAGGTCTGTGGTGTCTTTCACGTCATCATTTGCCGGGTTGGTAACAGCGTCATAAGTATAGAGCGGGTTACCAGGCGAGAAGACTTGCTCTGAAGCTGCCAATTGATACACGTTCCAGTCCGGATCCGGATAGACCGGTGCCGGCGGAATAACCAGATAGAAAGCATCTGCGCCAATGGCATCGAAGCTCTGGTTGAAGGGAACGCCATTTACGGTGTACTGGATGGCATGGGAAACAACCTGGATGTAGTTCGCAGGATTGTCAGCGCCACCAACACCCCAAAGAGTTCCGGGAGCTACGGTGCCGGCACCAATCGGAATGATATTAGCCGGAATCGTGATGGTTGCCTTGTTGTTGGCACCAAACTCGCTTCTTTGGATGTATCTGGTTACGGGGGTCGGAATCCCCAGCAATTGGTATCTGAACTCCACAGAGTTTGTAGCTCTGAGGAAGTTTCTATTGTTTACTTCCACTTCAAAGGTGATTTGATCCTGGGTATTGTAATAGACTCCACTGAAGGGGCCGCTGTATCCGGGATCATCGTCACCATATTGAGAAGTGAGATAGAAGTTTTTCACGCCTGCATTCAACACTGGCAAGCCACCGGGGCCGGTGACATGCTGAGATACAACATCAATCGTTTGCACGAGCGGAATATTCATGTACACATGAGAGATGTTGATCGACAAGTCTTGCGCGGCTTTTGTGATGTTACCGGCATTATCCTGCACATATACTGAGGCAGTGTATGTGGTTCCGGCTGTTGTGCCGGTGAAGATAGTGCTGGGTAGATTTCCCAAGTTCCAGGGAACGCTTACCATCTCGGAAACAGCAGCATTCACCGGGAAAGGAACTACCAGGGGATTTGTGCCCTGAACGAAACCGGACATCGGAAGCCAACTGGCTCCGTTCCAGAACCACTTATCCAGAGGATCGCCACCCACACGCTGAACCACGTACCAATATTTCTGAGTTTCATAACGCAGTTGGTTATGGTCCGCGGTATAATTACGTTGTGTCTGCAATCTGGTATCGAAGTTACCGCTGGCAGGATTACCATTGGAGTAGTTGTAGTAAACTACTTCACCCGGATCCCAAGTATTGTTATTATTCACATCATTGATCAAGCGAACAATGCTCAATGATCTAACAGGAGACCCCAGCAAATCGCTTTCAGCGCTGAATTCAGGCTGAGTGGCAAATGTGGGAGCCATTCTGTCGACCACCACGTGAATACGGTGGGCTACGGTGGTGCCAACGTGAGCCAGCCCGCCACCGTAAATCAAACGATGGTTTGCCGGATTGCTCATATCGCCATAAGCCGGAAACTCGCCGTTGAAGGGCAGGCCGTCGCCGACAATCTGCGTAAGCAGGGCAGGGTTGCCCACATAGTCTTTGACGTCGATCAAGGTGATACCCATGGTTGTGAGAGCATTTGGCCCAACAATCTGGCCACTGTTGTTTCTGCCATCCCATGTGACCATGAGCTCGCCGGAACCAAGATGTGTTACCGTCGCGGGGGAATCAAGAAGGCTATAAGTTTTCTCGAATACTTCACGGTTTTCAGAGGTAAACCTGAGGGTGAACTCAGTGGGTCCGCCCAAAGTGCTCCAACCCGGAAGTTTCAAATAGATATCGAAAGTACTGGGAGTAGTCGTAAATCCATCCAGCGCAACAGTGCCGGGTGAAAAGCGAAGTGGAAGATTTGATTGATAATACAAGTCCCAGGCACCAATCATGCTGGGAGGATTGAGATCAGCGGCAATCGGCTGGCCGGCAGCATTCTTGCTTACCACACGGTTCCAGGCCGGAAGGGACAGATATGGGCCTGCCGCGCCATTGGAAATGGATTGCATTTTGCTGATCGTTACACTAAGATCACTCACATAAGAACTGGGCAAGCTTCCTGATGCGGGGGTATAAGAAATGGACACATTGCCATTTGTTACAGGGTATTCAATCTCGGGAGCTCCCGCGAAGGTGGCGCCCCAGTTTACCCACACCCGATCGATGTAGTTTCTGAAACTGGCGATGAGGTGGACTGTGTCGCCCACTTTCATCAGTTCATTTGAGTTGCTGCTGTTGATCCGTAAATACAGAGAGCCTGTAAAATCAGTGTTATTCATGGAGGGGACATTATCCACCGTGTAGGATTGAGTTCCTTCCACGGAGGTTGATCCATCCGGATTAACAGCAGTTACAGTAAACTTTCTGTTTGCAACACCATCAATTGTGCCAAGTTGCACAGCATAGCTGGTTCTCCATTGACCTTGTCCGGGGGCATTTGACACTCTGGTCATTGCCTGATCAGCCGGACCTCCAAATTGGGTGAGGTCAACAGTTGCCGAAGCAAACTGTAAACTTGGATTCGTGATGTTGTTCACGTCCACAACAGTAATCGTTATTGTACTACCTATGGTTAGGGTAGAGCCGCTGGCCGGAGTAACCGTGATGTTGTCGGTTGTAAACACCGGAGGAGCAGCAAATAACGAAGTTACCGCAAGAACAAACAACACTACAAACAGTAGTGTAGTGCGAACATTGCTTTTCATTTGCACCTCGCTTTCTTTAATATAGTTGCATAACTAATTGGTATCATACCATTTTGTAAAGCATCTTCAATTTTTGCCTTACGCATAATTTTGTCCATGATTTCTCCTTGAAGCCGCAGCTGCGAAGAGCAGATTGAGGCTTGGTTAATATTATCGAATATTCTATCGTTTGAATAGGCTTGCAGATTCGCCAGGTCATACCCGGTTTGAGATTGCCCGGTGGCAATGCCCTCAAGACCAATGATAAAATCCTTGATCGGGACCCTGAAGATGCCCGGATACGTGTATGCCAAAGAGGCAGACACAGCGCAGCCTGTATAGCCGGAACTTATATTTAGCTCCGATGCCCTTGATTTTGAAAACCTGATACTCATACAAAGGTATCCTAAGCCCTTCTCAAATCTGAGAAGAGACTAGAGACTTCGCTCTCAAGCTTCCATCGCCTGATGGAAAGTAAATAAACAAAACATGCATCGGCACCTCTCTGTTTCATATTAGACAAGCTCATAGCCCCTCAGCCGGGGCTGTTTATCGGTCTTTCTTTTAGTATCTGTCATTAACTTTTCCTGTAACATACTAGTCCTGATTTTCACTCCTTTCGTGAAAAAACTTTACCACGAGCGCAAGACAATAGTATTCAGATAATTTGTCAAGCAATTTGATCGACTTTTTCAGGAAAATCGCTAAGCAGTTGTATTTCATCAACATACAGCAAAGCTCAGAGATGACGCCAAAGGCTGAAAACCGCATCAATAAAGGGAGAGCGGCTCTTTGCAATATCCCTCTTTTACGACCCCTGTTTTACGAATCATTTCGTGCTGCACTGAATTTAATAGGTCTCTGTAATAATATCAGTTACGCATTTTACTGTCGCCTGCAAGCGCAATTTTCCTTACTCACTCACATCTTTCCCGGCAAATTTCTGCTTATGTTCACTATCTGTCAGATGTAGCCTACCCAGGATATTCGCTTCTGGATTTTCTCTGCTTTACCTTGTGTTCTCCTCATGCGAAGAGGCGATTATGGGATAAGCAAGAACCAAAAAAGAGCCATAGGCGTGGGCATGATCTTGCATCGTTGCGGGTGGATAGGATTCGACACGTCCTCGTGTCGAAACGGAACGAAGTTCCGCAAAAGAAAACGACTTCGTCGCTTGTGCAGACGAGACGTCTGCAATCCTGAGAGGCGCAGACGAGACGTCTGCAATCCTGATGGACGTCGGCAATCTCGATGTCACGCGTGGAATAGGATTCGACACGTCCCCGTGTCGAAACGGAACGAAGTTCCGTAAAAGAAAGCGACTTCGTCGCTTGTGCAGACGAGACGTCTGCAGTCCTGAGAGGTGCAGACGAGACGTCTGCAATCCTGATGGACGTCGGCAATCTCGATGTCACGCGTGGAATAGGATTCGACACGTCCCCGTGTCGAAACGGAACGAAGTTCCGTAAAAGAAAGCGACTTCGTCGCTTGT
>Ga0334883_1001364_pt1 | contig 36737 bp, 25 predicted proteins | sample GraSluR1_MG_6_FD_207230 | JGI IMG/M metagenome (GOLD analysis project Ga0334883, IMG submission 207230) | Sludge microbial communities from methane-producing bioreactor in Wageningen University, Netherlands - Granular Sludge_09_05-R1 | ecosystem: Engineered > Bioreactor > Anaerobic >...
GAATGTGCTCGGTGTTGAAGGCGAGGAGCTTTTTGCGGTCGAAGAGGCTGTTCGATTTGGTTATGCGCGAGATATCAAACGCCTGTATAAGCTCCCTGGCTGTCATGACTTCACGGGCGTCGCCGGGGTTCCAGCCGAGCAGGGCGAGGAAGTTGATCATAGTCTCCGGGAGGTAGCCGCTTCTGAAGAAATCGACGACGTTGATCTCGGGGAGCTGGACGCCGATATAGTCGGCCAGGGCGTCGACGGCAGGCATGTCGGGGGTGGACTTGCCTGTGAGGAAATCGTTGAGCTGCTGGATGTCGATACCGCCGGCGTCGGCGAGTCCCTGGGGGTCGAGGGTTTCGGCGGCTGAAATGGCGGCACGCAGGGCCTTTGGGCGTTCTCGTTTGGAGAGCTTGCCTCCGGACTCGCTGACGGTAACGGACATGTGGGCGTATTGGGGTATGCGGAATCCGAGCGCCTTCTGGAGGGCCTGGTGTCCGGGTGTGTTCATGAGGTGTTCCTGGCCGCGTATGACGTGGGTGACGCCCATGAGCTCATCGTCGACGACGACGGCGAAGTGGTAGGTTGGGAAGCCGTCGGACTTAAGTATGATGAAATCGCCGACTTCTCCGGGTCCGAATCGGACGCTGCCTCGGACCATGTCTTCGACGATGAGGGCTTCGTCCTGTGGGACTACAAGGCGTACTGTTACCGGGCGTCCCTGGGCGCGGGCTTGCTCGGCCTGCTGGTGTGTGGGGAATGTATCTGGTCGCCGATAGACGAAACCCTGCCTGGCGGAGGCGGCCTCTTCACGAAGAGCGGTCAGTTCGTCGGCGGTGTCGAAACAGTAGTATGCCTTGCCTTCGTCGAGCAGTTTTCGTATATAGCGGTCGTAGATATCCCTTCTCTGGGACTGGAGATAGGGGCCATTGGGTCCGCCGACGTCTGGTCCTTCGTCCCAGTCGATGCCGAGCCAGCGGAGGTCGTCGATGACCTGCTGCATTGCGGTCGGGGTGTTGCGTTTGAGGTCGGTATCCTCAATGCGCAGTATGAACTTTCCGCCGGTGCGCCGGGCATAGAGCCAGTTGAAGAGTGCGGTTCGGGCTCCGCCGACGTGCAAATATCCGGTCGGGGAGGGTGCGAAACGAGTTACGATCATAAAACATCTCCGATGTCGGTACGAGCAAAGACGCCACTTTAAGCGGCGGGGGTGCGCATGTCAAGAATGACATGGGGCAAAACGGAAAGCCCCTTTAGAAATAATTATCTTCTCGCGCTGGCGAACGGCTGTTAGATTACCGTATATTCTATTTTACGGTTGCAATCGATTAAGGGTGAAGGATATGGAGTCTGCTGAAGGCAAGAACAACGTGAACAACAGCGGCGGCGGCGAGGGGGTCGCCGGCGAGCGGCTTGATTTTATTCGGGCGATCGTTGCCGAGGACAATCGGACGGGCAAGTGGGGCGGTCGGGTTCATACGCGGTTTCCTCCGGAGCCGAACGGGTATCTTCATATCGGACACGCCAAGAGCATCTGCCTGAACTTCGGGATAGCGGCGGAGTTCGGGGGCAAGTGCAACCTGCGTTTCGACGACACGAACCCGTCGAAGGAAGAGCAGGAGTACGTGGATTCGATTATCGCCGACGTGCGGTGGCTGGGCTGGGACTGGGAGGACAGGCTTTACTTCGCGTCGGATTATTTCGGTCAGATGCATGATTACGCGGTGGAACTGATCCAAGGGGGCAAGGCTTACGTTTGCGACCTGACGGCGGAGGAGACGCGGCAGTACCGCGGCAGTCTTACTCGGGCGGGCAAGGACAGTCCGTATCGCAATCGCAGCGTGGAGGAGAACCTCGACCTGTTTGCGCGGATGCGCAAGGGGGAGTTTCCAGACGGTTCGCGGACGCTGCGTGCGAAGATCGACATGGCGCACCCGAACCTGAATATGCGGGATCCCGTGATGTACCGGATTCTTCACGAGTCTCACCATCGGACGGGTGATTCGTGGTGCATATACCCGATGTACGACTGGGCGCACGGGCTTGAGGATTCGATAGAGCGTATTACGCATTCGATATGCACGCTGGAGTTTGAGAATCATCGGCCTCTGTATGACTGGTTCCTGGATGCGCTTGGATGTTATCATCCGCAGCAGATCGAGTTTGCGCGGCTGAACCTTACTTATACGGTGATGAGCAAGCGGAAGCTGCTTCGGCTGGTTCAGGAGGGGCACGTCAGCGGGTGGGACGATCCGCGCATGCCGACTATCTGCGGGCTTCGGCGGCGGGGGTACTCGCCGGCGGCGATTCGTAAGTTCTGCAGGGTGATCAGCGTCAACAAGTTCAACAGCACGGTGGATATCGCGTTGCTGGAGCATTGTCTGCGCGAGGACCTGAACAAGACTTCGCCTCGTGTGATGGCGGTGCTTCGTCCGGTGAAGGTCGTGATCGACAACTATCCGGAGTGGCAGATTGAGGAGCTGGACGCCGTGAATAATCCAGAGGACGCGTCGGCGGGGACGCGCAAGGTTCCGTTCGGGCGGGAGCTTTATATCGAGCGCGAGGATTTCATGGAGGATCCGCCGAAGAAGTTTTTCCGGCTGGCGCCGGGGCGGGAGGTTCGGCTGCGATATGCGTACTTTGTAACGTGTACGGACGTGGTTAAAGACGCGGCGGGTGAGGTTGTTGAGATTCACTGCACTTACGATCCGGCGACTCGCGGTGGGGATGCGGCCGACGGTCGGAAGGTGAAGTCGACGCTGCACTGGGTTTCGGCGGAGCGGTCGCTGGAGGCTGAGGTTCGGCTTTACGGCAGTCTGTTTACGAAGGAGAACCCGGACGAGGCGGCGGAAGGGGAGGACTTCAGGGCGAATCTGAACGCGGAGTCGTTGGAGGTGCTGACGGGGTGCCGGGTGGAGCCTTCGTTGGGGGATGCCAAGGCGCTGGATCGTTTTCAGTTCGAGCGATTGGGGTACTTCTGCACGGACCCGGACACTGAGGCTCAGGGCCGGCTGGTTTTCAACCGGACTGTGGGGCTTCGCGATACGTGGGCTAAGATTCAGCAGGCAGGGCGGCAGCCGCATTCGCCGGGGTGATGCGGCGGACGTTTGCGGCTGCCACCTTGCGCTGTTGCTGTTATGGTTGGCAGAATTCTATTTGCCTGGGGTCGTCGGGCAGCCATGCGGCCTTTGCGGGCGGCGCGGCGCCTTGCAATGCCTCCTGGCATGTCATACCCCACTGGTCAGCTATAATTACGAGTTCGGCCATGCCGATGGGCTGCATGGGGTCTTCGTTGAGGCTGATCATCGGGAAGACGTTCATCCATGCGGCGGCGATTTCGGCGAAGTCGGCCAGGTCGACGACGCAGTCGCTGTTGAGGTCGGCCGGGAGGACATCAAGCGGGACGTATTGGGCGGCGTAGGCCTTGTCGGTGTCGGGAACCGCCTGGAGAAGGGGATCGAGCCATGGGCCGCCGGGGAGGTCATGGCCGTAGCGGTTGGTCCACTTGTTGAATTTCCAGTTGCCGTACTTCTGCTGGGCGCGGATGTCGATGAGGCCGAGGGTGTTGACGGGATATACGCGGCGGACCGCGCCGCGGGCGTCGCTTCGCATGTTCTTGTCGGGCGTTCCGACCACGAAGTAGGGCATGAACTTCTCCAGGGTGTCCGGCTCGCCGCCAGAGGGCGAGAGGGTGGCCATTTGCAACTGAATGTCGCAGAGGCGGAGTTGGGGATTGCGCGGGACGAAGTCGTACTGGAGTTCGAGGCGCAGGTTGGTGAGGTCGATGTGCTTGCCGGCGTTGTTGTGGACGGACATTGAGAATTCGAGGTCGGCCCAGGCGGAGGGACGGGAGTAGAGCATCATCTCGGAGCTTGCGCTGCTGGACAGGAGGGACTTGAGGAGAGAAGCAGCGGCGGCGCTGGGTGCGATCTCGATTACGTCGGTATCGACGGGGAAGTATCGCGCGCCCCAGGTGATTGGGTTGGTGGTCTGGCGGTTGTAGTGGCGGAAGAGCCATGTCTGGCCGGCGGACATTAGGCGGGAGAGGCCGGAGTGCTCGATTCGGAGGTTGACGAAGGCGTTCTGCTCGTATGGGCCGCCTGCGGGTTCGGTGGCGATCTGGTAGACTTTGAAGTTTACGATTCGCACGTTCTCCTCGGCGGATGGGAAGATGCCGAGGTCCATGAGGTTGAGGCGGACGGTGCGGCCGGCGTTTATGTCGGCGATTTCTTCGGGGGTGAGATTAAATCGCACCGGGGCGGAGAGCTCGGGGGGGTTGTTGTTGTACATGGTGAAGATTTCTTCGGCGACGGTTGCGAGTGCGTCCCTGTAGATGGCTTTGAGTGTGGCGAACTGGGCGGGGGGTATGACGGCGCCGCTGGATGCGGGTGCGGCGCTGTTGAGCAGTTCGTCCATGAGGGTGTTGAGGTTTAGGGGCTGGGTGTAGGACTTCAGGAGGCGGTATTCGTAGGCTTTGGCCATGTAGTAATGGTATTTCTGGAGGCGTTCGACGGCTCGGCGGTTTAGTGCGGCGACGTACATTGCGGCGCGCGGGTCGAGGGTCTGGACGGAGGCGAGGTCTTCGCGGAGGATGTCGAGGGCGAGGAGGTTTTCGGTGATGAGGTCGGCGAGGGATGCCAGGCGGAGCATTGTCTGTGTGGTGTCGCGGACGAGTTCTGCGTGCTGCTGCTGGAGGGCTTCGATGGCTTCGGCCTGGGCTTTGAATTCGGGTGATTCGGATTTGAGGCGGTTCAGTTCGGCCTGGACTTTTTCGGCGGGTGCGTTGATTCCTTCGAGTGCGGCTTTCATTCCGGTGACGTAGTCGGTGAGGCCGGTTTTTGAGACTCCGAGGCTGTCGACGATGAACTTTGCTGCGTCGCCGACGTCGCCCGTGGCGGCGCTTGCGGCTGCTCCGACGCCTGTGGCGACGGTGTCGAGCTGGGTGGAGATCATCTTGTCGATGAGCTGGGTTCCCTGCAGGACGGTGTCGTAGGGCTGGTTGGCGTCGAAATTGGCGGCCATTTCCATGCCGGTACCGAGGTATCCGGCGGCGGGCTGTACGAGGGGTATGACCTTGCACATAACGGCGGCCATTTTGAGTCCGGTCTTCCACCAGGGCGTCTGGGTGTTTTGTACGGCTTCTGCTCTGAGGCGGTCTTCGAGGGCCTTTATGCTGAGCACTCGCTGTTCCATGGTTTGCCGTATCTCGGAGGCTCGGGTTTTGAGGGTGCCCAGATTCTGCATTGCCTGGTCGTATTCGGTGATTGCGGCATCCTTTTCCTCGATCAATTGGACTCGGAGTTCGAGCAGGGCGTTGCGTTTCTGAGTCTGGGTGGCGTTTGTTCTGCCGATCCAGTGGTTCAGGTAGAGCATGTCAATTGCACGGTCGATCTCGTTGTCAAAGAGGGTGGTGTTGACCTCAAAGCTGAGCATCGGGACCCAGCCGGCGGGGTTGCCGAAGTAGTCGAGGTTGCTGCCGATCTGATAGAGGCAGGTCTTCATCTGGTCGTATATATTCCGCAGGTCGCGGCAGTTGTCGGGGGGCAGGGCGGACCAGAGGGGGTCGGCCATAAGGGCTTCGAGGGAGGCGGACAGTTGCTCCATACGCGTCTGTGCCTCGGCAAGCCGGCCGTTCAAGTAGAGGTCCTTGGCGCGGTTAAAGAGCGATCCCATGAGGACGGGGTCGATCCAGGCGAACTGGCTGCCGTCGGTGATGCAAGCTCCATAATCCTCTGCGGATGGGCTATCAGGCTGCACGACAGGCGCATTGGCGCCGGCGGTTGTTGGTCCTCCGTGGTTCTGATACCAGTCCAAAGTTGAGAAACCCGCGGCAAAGCAGTAATTCGCCCTCATCTTGCGCCATTTGTTCGGCCAGCCGGCGGAGCCGCCGTAGTATTGCGTGCGCCACTCATTGAGCCGTTGCGGCGGAGTTCGGCCAGGGGTCCCAGGGTTGACATCAGCGTATGCCGATGCCATCGGGTCTGAACTGGTCAGAGTTCCGCCGCCGCCGCCTTTGCCCGGTTTGCCGGAGGGTTTTGCATTTGTGCCGCTTGTCGGGCGGTAAGTGGATGGGCCAGCGTGTCCGCCGGGGTATTCGAAGGCAAAGATCGGTATGCCCATGAAACAGGTATTGTAGGCAATCTGATAAATGATCCACTCGTCGTCAGGGGCGGTCCATGAGAAGCGAATTCCCGAATCAGTCCATTCGAAGGTCTTCCAGTAAGTGGCTATGGACGTACCATTTGTTCCGTTCTGTCCATCGCCGCCGTCCTGGCCCGGACCTCCGCGCAGGTCAAATCGCAGGCCGGGATGCGTAATGAGCATTCGGCCGACGTTCAGCGTGATGTCACCGGCGGGCAGTCCGCTGCCGCCCGGCTGGGACAATGCGGGGACCGCGGCGTTCCTGGTCGGTGTAGTTATAATCGCTGCATCGGGACCTTCCATGAGAAGTTCGTCTGCGCGGATGATCACATCGGTCTGGTGGAGTCGCAGGGGACTGCGGATGATGACTTTTTCGGCGATCATCTCCATAGTCTTTATATTGCGCTGGCCGTCAAACATTTCATAATAGCCATTCTCGTGTCCGGCTTGCATCTCGATGGTTTGGCGTCGAATCAATACGGTGCGCGGATTAACGGACTGATGGTTCATCGAAATGGTAGTCATCGCCGTGGTGATCTGCGGGCCTGGGTCGTTCGCTTCGATGAGGCCAGACTGTGTGTGTTTGGAGGCATCGAAGACGACCTGTTCCGGCAACAGGTTGGCCATTGGGATGATCTCAAAGGACTGGTTGAGGATCTCATCGCCGTCTCGGCCGACTATGGTGACCATGAACGGGAATTTGTCCGGGGCGCATGAACCATCGGTACAAGGTGTATAGGAGAATATCCACCAGCCTGCGAAATCTCCATCGAGCGGTTCAAGGCTGATGGCGCCCGCGGGGCGAGGATTGGCTCTGGCGGTCAATGTGCATTCGGGGTGATCCTCCCATTGCAAAAAGAAGGAATAAGAAGAACCGTGCCAGACGGTCCTGGAGGGGATCTCTCCCAGGTTCCATTGCGACAGCGACGACTGGGCCGAACAGAAACCCACCAGCAAGTAAGTGCAAAGAAGCGCACCAACACCACAGATTACAAAGGCTGCCCGCCTGCTCATAATTTCCTCCGCTGCTTTCTTTTAATTAATGCCCCCAGAAGCGTCTATTATGCGAAAAGGAGCGTTCAATTGCAAGAGTTATATCTGGAAAATGATATGGATTTGCATGAATTGTAGTTTGCGGTCGTGTATGTTGACTATGAGTAATTTGTATGACCACAAATAGTCAAAGTTACGGACATGTCATCGGGGTGTTGGATTAGTGGGGGGGTATCCAAAAAGCTCTTGGAATTTGTCTTCGATGCTTTGGCTTTGGCAGAGGGTCTGTCCTATGAGGACTGCGCCTATGCCTGCGTCTATGAGTTTGTCGACGTCGGCGCGGGTTTTGATGCCGCTTTCGGAGACGAGTTGTTTTTTGTTGTCGGCCATTTCGGCAATGCGGAGAGTGGTATTGAGATCGACTTTCATGTTTGTGAGGTCGCGATTGTTTATGCCGAGGACGCTGTAGTGCTTCTGGGGGAAGCCGATGATGCTTCGGACGGACATGAGGGATTCGATGCTGTGGACCTCGATGAGGGCGGTGAGGGTTAACTGGTTGGCGAGTATGAGGAGGTCCATGAGTTCGGCGGGTTTCAGGGCTTCGGCAATGAGGAGGACGGCATCGGCGCCGGCTGCGCGCGCTTCGTATATCTGGTAGGGATCAATGATGAAGTCCTTTCGGAGGACCGGGAGTTGGACGGCGTCTTTGACGTTGGTGAGGTATTCGAGGCGTCCCTGGAAGTACTTCTCATCGGTGAGGACGCTTATTGCATCGGCACCACATTCTTCGTAGGTGCGGGCGATGCGGACGGGGTCGAAATCAGCTCGGATGAGGCCGGCGGATGGGGAGGCTTTTTTGACTTCGGCGATGACGTTGATGAAGCGGGGGTTGCGCTTTGTTACGGCCTTGTGGAAGTTGCGGCACTTGCCGATTCCGCGGAGGCGGGCACGGATGTCGTCGAGGGGGACGGCATTCTTGCAGCGGGCGACCTCCTGGCGTTTGTCGGCAATGATCTGATCAAGTATGTTGGTCAACCACCCACCTGCCTGGACATTTCCACGAAGACCATTCGGAGTTGGTGCAGGGTTCCGGAGAGGAGCTTGTTCTCGTCGGCGGTGGCATTGCCTCGGGTCTTCTCTTCGATCATAGCGAGGAGGTCAATATTGAACTGTGCGGCGGGCAGATCGGGTTCCTGCTGCTGGTCCTCTTCGGCGCCGAGCACGCCGAGTGCGAGGTAGGCCTGGGTTGCGAGCATGCTGACGAGTGCGGACAGGTCGGCTGGGGGAAACTGCATGTGCCGCCGGTCGGGGGCAACAGACTCGTGTTCTTCCTGCTGCTTGAGCACTTCCTTTTCTTTCTGTGCCTGGGCCTTCCAGTCCTCGTCAATAATGATTTTTTTCTCAGGTTCTTTTGCCATGAGTGCTCTCCCAACAAGTGATTTCGTCGCTGAAGGGCCGCGGCTTTGTATAATAATCGGCAGTTGCCAGGGGCGGCGTTTTCAGCGTCGATATTTTTTCATGTCTCTTGCTACGTCTTTTTTCTGCTGTTCGGCCTGGAGTTTCTGGCGTTTGTCGTATTGTCGTTTGCCGCGTCCGAGGGCGAGCTCGATCTTGGCGAGGCCGCGGGCGTTGAAGTAGATGCGGAGGGGGACGAGAGTGAAGCCTCGCTGTGTGAGCTTGCCGGTGATTTTGTGTATTTGGGCGCGGCGGAGGAGCAGCTTGCGTCTGCGGTCTGGGTCGTGGTTGCCGCGCGAGGCCTGGGGGTATGGAGCGATTTTGCAGCCGATAAGCCAGCACTCGTCATTGATTATTCGTGCGTATGAGCCTTCAAGGTCGGCCTGACCTTCTCGGAGTGATTTTACCTCGGTGCCGAGGAGCGCGAGGCCGGCCTCAACCTTCTCTACGAGCTCGTAGTTGTGGAAGGCCTTCTTGTTCGTGATGCGCGGCCCGGTGTCGGCAGCTTTTTTGTCCGTTTTCTTTGCCATATCGCCATGATATCAAAAGGCGTATATTCCACAAGGCGCCCAAGCGTGCGGCGGCTCTCCCGCAGGCAAGCGCCGGGTCGCGGAAACAAGTGCGCTTCCTGGTATCCCCGGGTTTCGGGCTATTTTATCAGGCGTATGCTTACCGGGTAGCGGTAGTGTTCGCCTTTGCTTGCGGCGATGCAGGCCATGATCGAAAGCACAAGGTCGGCGATGCCGACAACGAGGCCCAGAACCGCGCCGATACACAACACCGCGGTGATGCCCGATACGATGGCGGCAATCAGCACAGTGATCTGGAAGTTGAGCGCCTCCTTGCCTTGCTCCTCGACGTAGGCGTCCGTGTCCTTTTTGATTAGCCAGAGGATCAGCGGGCCGATGAAGTTCGTCAACAAGCCGAGTAGATGGCAGAGCATGGCGAGATTCTTGGAGTCCTGCGAGATTGCTCCAGCGGGCTCAGGGGAGACCGGTGGGGTTTGCGCCTGCGAGCCGCCGGCCGGTTCGGCTGGTTGTCCACTTTGGAAATTATCGTCCATTGTAATGCCTCCTTTCGATTATAACGGATTCAGTATTTAACGCTGCGGAACTTGTAGCATCATTGCCGATTCGCGTCAAGTGTTGTTGGGCAAGGTTTTACCGGCACGAGGCACAGAACCGGGCCATGGCCATCATTGCGTCGTTGGCTTTGCCCGCGGATCCGTCCATTTTTGCAAACGCATCGACCAACTCGACCAGTTCGGTGTCGGCGGGCTTTTCGTCGAGATGGTGAAACACGTTGACGATGCCGGCGTCGAGGCCGTATTCCATGGCTTTTTGGACATAGGCACGGCAGATTCCGATTTTGCGAGCGGGGAGGTCCCTTGCTGAGTTGCTGATACCGAGGGAGCAGTGGACGCCCTGCATGGCGGGATCTGTCATGATCCTGCGTATGGTTTCGAAGGTCCTGTATGTATAGCCGGGTACGCCGGGCTCCATAGGCATGTCGATGGCAAGAGGGAATACGGTGGTGTCGAAGTATATCTCGGACGGTTTGAAGCCGTGGCGGCTGACGGCCTTGTCGAAGAGCTCTCGGGCGAGGGCATAGAGTTCGTCGATCGAGTATGAGGCGCCGGGACCCGCGGCCTTGCTCTCGCTCATGAGCAGGCCGACGAAGGCGAATTGGCGGTGCTGCCTGAGCGGCATCATTCGGTCGGCGGTGTAGACTTTGATAGAATTGACGAGTGGCGGACCTACCGGTTGGTCTGTGTTGTACCACTCTTCGAGGCCAGCTTCAAGGACGTCATCGTTGCTGCTGTCGATGCAAAGGGGCACGCCGCTGCCCCATTTTCGCACGAGCTTTGCGTAATGCCGCATCATCTCGACGGCGGCTGCCGGATCGCTCTCGCCGAAGGCATCCACGTTGACTGCGATGTATGCTGCACCGTTTTCGGCCTGGCCGGTGATTAACGATTTGATGTAATCGAGCGCCTCGCCGGGTGCTTCATATGCGTCGGGACCGGCAGCGGCAAGGACTTTCATTACCTCACCGGTTCGGGGTATGGACGCATGCACCGATTCTCCAATTGCCGTCAGTTTGCCCACAGTATTCCTTCCGTCTTCCAGTTTGAAAAGGGATTGTCCGCGACTACGACGAAAGCCACAATATAACCAGTTTTGTTTTGCAAGCCAGAGAAACAAACAGGAAAAATGATGAAAAAATACCCGTGGGTATAGGCAGGCGGCATAGGGGCAAACACTGTGCTAAGGTGCAGGATTTTGCTATCTGCGGAGAGCGAAATGCCTGTTCGCAAGAAAGTGACAGGATATGCGTTATAAGGGTCTTTACGAGGGTTTCAGAGCGGCCGCTTTGTGGATAAAATGTGAATAACCGCCGCACGGTCAGGTGCGATTCGAAGCGGGGGGTTGTGTACGAAGGGGGGGCGGATGAGAGGGGCCTCAGTGCGAAAGGGTACGGCGGAATGCCAGTCTTTGATTTGTATGCGTAAGACGTTGTTTTTGCGGGGTTTTCCTGGCAGGCATACCGCACAGTTGGTATGTTGATCCTTATTTTTTCCCACAGTCATTTTCCCGGTTGCCGACGTTTCGTGTGAGCAGCTTACGTGGATAACTTGTCGAAAACCTTTTGGTGAAGAGAAAAGGGCTTATGGGACGCAGGCGAGAACTGAGGGGCTTATCGGGCCCGCAGGCGCTGTATGAATCGTTGGCATTGTTCTTTTGGATTGTCGGCATTTGCTATGGCCGAGCAGACGGCGACGGTGCGAACGTTCCAGGCGAGGACTTCGTTGAGGTTGGCAAGGTTAATGCCCCCAATTGCCACGTGGGGGATGCCGGAGAGGGTTTTCAGGGCGGGGCGGATGTATTGGGGGCCAGCGCAAGGCTCGTGGGGCTTTGTGGCGGTCTGGAAGGCTGGTCCGAGTGCGATGTAGGCTGGGTTCAGTGCGATTGCAGCGTGCAACTGGTCGATGTTGTGGGTGCTGAGGCCGAAGATCAGCGGTTTCGTCTGGAGTCTGCGGGCTTCGGGCAGTGGGAGGTCGTCCTGGCCAAGATGGACGCCGTCGGCGCCGGCAGCGCCGGCTATATCGACGCGGTCGTTGATAATGCTGAGTGCGTGATGATCGGCGCATGTTTGAACGATGGAGCGAGCGAGATTGAGCAGACGGCCGTCGGGGATGTTTTTGGCTCGCAACTGGAGACAATCGGCACCGCCCTCTGCGCAGAGGCGGGCAAGTTCGAGGATGCGGGCGTCCGTGTCCTGTGGGGCGGCGGTAATCAGGACGTAGAGCCTGACGTGGTCGAAGCGACGGCGGGCGTTGTCGCAGAGGGCGATGTCCTTTTCGAGGGTATATGCGTCAAAACGCAGCTCTTCGAAGGCGGCGGCGGCCTGGGTGTCGAGGACGGCGGCGGTTTCGGCAAGGGCGCGGAGGGCTTCAGTGAGTCGCTTGCCGGCGGCGACAGACGAGTCGCGGAGCTGATGTCGGACCATTTGGTCGCCTACCCGCATGGCGCGGCCTACGTCGCGGGCGGAATCCCTTGCGGCGATGAGTTTTTCGGTATCAATGGCGGCGGCGGCGCGGCAAATGCGATGGCGGAGCTCTTTTGTGCGTGCGGTGAGGGGCTGGTTTTCGAGCACGAAGCGGCAGTATTCTTCCATTAGGCGGGAGGCCTCACGGGCTCGGTTGAAGTTTGCATCGATGATTCTGTAAATGGCGTTTTCCACTTGGGCATTATACGGCTGGGCGGCGGGGCAGGCGAGGAAAATTCTGGTATGCAGCGGGTCAGCTCATGTGGACTTTTGCGCGCAAAAAAGCGGAGCCGCTCCTCCGAACCGGCTCCTAAGCTACTTCTCACCACCTTTCCTCCGAAGTCGCAGTACAATGAGTCAGCAATAGACGTGCCAGGTATGGCGCAAGTAGGGATGTGTGTGTAGTGTCGTTTACCTAAGTTGCCTTGTTTACGCCATTTACATTCGGAGGGGTGATTTACAGGTTTTTTGTGTTTAAGGCTGGGGTTTTTGGGGGTGTTGTCATTTCGCAACACGGGGTTGCGGTTGGTCACATGGGATAATGTCGGAGAGATGGGCAAGCATGTTGGAATCGATAAAAATGGGGCCGTGTTGCAAAATTGCAACAGTGGTGTTTAGTTTTGGCAATCAGATGTTATCCCATTAGCAACTGGGTGATTTGGGCGATTGAGCCGGCGTGGACCTGTGAGGCGGCTGCAACACTGAATTTTAGGTTGCGGGCGGTCATTTGGGAAACCTCGACAGCGATGTCGGCGTCAGCTATGCGGGAGTCAGCGGCGAGGAGGTTCTCTGCTTGTATTGAGAGGACCTCTCCGGCGGATTCGAGGCGCTGGATGGCTGAGCCGAGGAGTCCGCGGTAGCTGCTGGTCTGGTTGATTGCGGCTTTGACATTGCTGGCGGCGGTCAGGGGGCCGGAAATGAAGTCCGTGGCGGACATCGTGAGGGGCTGGGTGTTGAAGCTTATCGTCGTGCCGTCGCCGGCGGCGATGTCGATTCGGCCTTCGGTGAATAGTGGGGTTTGGTTGAATTGGGCCTGCTGGGTTATGCGGGTGTTGTCCGCGGCGAGCTGGTCAAATTCCTGCTGCATGATTCGCTTCTGGGCGAGCGAGTATGTTGGTGATGAGGCTTGTGTGGCCAATTCGCTCATGCGGATGAGGTTCTTGTTGACGGCCTGGGCTGCACCTTCGGCGGTCTGGAGCATCGAGGCGCCGTCGGAGAGGTTTCTTTGGCTTTGGCGCATAGTGGCTATATCGGCTCGGATGAGCTCGCGAACTGCCAGGCCAGCGGCATCATCGGCGGCGGAGGTTATGCGGACGCCGGAGGCGAGGCGGGCTATGGAGGATTTCAGTTCGCTGATAGAATTGGAGACGGTGTTTGCCGCTTCGAATGAAAGATTGCCCGCCATTTTGTCTTCCCATGCTCGCTGTCATAACACGTTTTATTTTCGCAGGTTACATAAAAATATAGTAAACGTTGGAGTGGTCGGCAAATGGAATGGCTGGGGTTGTTTGTGCATAGTGGAACAAAGCGGCGTGTTATCGGCTGGAATTAAAAGCAGGTTTTGCGGCTTGACTATTGGCCTGTGTGGGGTAGATAGTTTTTCGGGGGCATTTTCGTTTTTTGGGGCACGGACGGGGGGCTGGTCCGGGAGATCGGTTATTGAGAGGGGCGATTATGAAGCGGCGGGTCCTGGAAGTTGGGACTTTGGTCAGGCTGATGCGAATTGCGGACGGGGTGCCGTCGGCGAAGCTGGCAAAGGAACTGGGTGTTTCGCCATCATATTTGTCGTATGTTGAGAATGGCGTGAAACATGCCAACCTGGCTTTCTTGAGGAAGGTGGCGGACAGGTTCAAATTGCCACTGCCTTTGCTGATGCTCGGGGAGGAGATTCGTTCGGATGACGCCGTGCTGGATCTGCTACGGGACACGTTTGTTGGGCTGCTGGCGGCCAGAGCGGTGCATGTGGGGGAACAGGCAAGGAGGTCGGCAGAGGCGCGGATTCGGGAGATTTGTTCAGGATGCCCAATTGAGCGGGCCCGGGTGCGGATTAAAAAGCTCTAACTCCATCAAACTGCGGACGGTATAATCGGGGTAACAGTGCATACAGAAGCTGCCCTTGTGCTCTGGTTTGGGCAGACTGTACGGCCGTGAAGTTTTATGGAGACTGTTTATGTTGTATCGGCGACGTGCATGGGAGGTAGTTGAGGCAGCCCGGACAGGGGACGCCTTGAGCAAGGTGTTCGATGTTTTCATTTTGGTGCTAATTGTTCTGAATATTGTGGCGGTGATCGTGGAGACAGTCCAGTCGGCCGCGGCAAGGTTTGGGGGCATTTTGCGGTTGTTCGAGGTTTTTTCAGTGGCTGTTTTTACTCTGGAGTACGGGCTACGGGTTTGGTCATGCGTGGAGGATGAGCGGTACCGGTCGCCGGTGCGCGGGCGGATACGGTTCATTCTGCAGGCGATGTCATTAGTGGATCTGCTGGCGTTCCTGCCGTTCTATATGCCGTTCTGGCGGATGGACCTGCGTTCGATGCGGGTGCTGCGGATGATGCGTATTCTGCGTGTGGCGAAGATTGCGCGTTACTATACGGCACTTGGCGTGATCAAGAATGTTTTCGTATCGCAGAAAGAGGAGCTGGTGCTGACGTCCACGGTTATGGTGATGCTGCTGGTGATTGCATCTTCGCTGATGTATACTTGTGAGAACGCGGTTCAGCCGGAGGCGTTTTCGAGTATTCCGGCGACGATGTGGTGGGCGGTTGCGACGCTGACCACCGTAGGATATGGAGACATTACTCCCGTGACGGTTCATGGCAAGGTTCTCGGTGCGGTGATCGCGGTTCTTGGGATTGGAATGTTTGCGCTGCCGGCGGGCATACTGGGGGCCGGGTTCATGGACGAGATTCAGAAATCGAAGAAGAAGCGGTTGTGCCCGCATTGCGGCGAATCGCTCGATTGAAATTTGTCTCTGGCAAGCGCGTTGTAGTTTGATATGATGAAGCGTCGGTTAAGCGAAGTAACGCCAGAATGAAACAACGATGGAGACAGAATGGAAAAGAATTTGAAAGAGCAGAAAAGAGCCCGGGTTGTCGAGGTTCTGAACAAGGCGCGAAGCATGGAGCTGCAGGCGATAACGCAGTACATGAACCAGCATTATAATCTGGACGACATGGACTACGGCGAGCTGGCTGCAAAGATGAAGCTGATTGCCATTGATGAGATGCGGCACGCGGAGATGTTCGCCGAGCGGATCAAGGAGCTTGGCGGCGAACCCACCGCCGATGCGGCCGGACCGGTACAGCGGGGCCAAAAGGTGGAGGAGGTTTTTGCCTTCGACTCGGAACTGGAGGACGATACGGTGGCCGATTATAACGAGTTTGTGCTGGTTTGCCGAGAAAACGGCGACAGTACGAGCCAGAAGATGCTTGAGGCTATTATAGACGAGGAGCAGATTCACTTCAACTACTTCGATAACGTCAGGGGCCATATTGAAGAACTGGGTGCGGCGTACCTGGCGCGTATTGCGGGGACGCCTTCGGCGACGGGCCTGGCAAGCCAAGGCTTTGTCGCTCGCGAAGGGCAGTAATCCGGGATCGGCTGTGCATAGGCAGCGATTGGCCTTGGGATTGCGGCCTGGCGACGGCGGATGCGGTTTGTGCCGACTTGAGGGCGGGGGCGGAGTGGGGCCAAACAGTGTGTTTTGAAGTAAACTTTTGGACGGCGGCGACTCTATAATCTTGGCGCCGAAGCGGGTGGGGTGTTGCAATCGTGCGGGGGCGGTGTAATATGGAGGGTTTGGTTTTCGGCCGCGGGCCGGGATCTGGCAGGGTTTCTTTTGAGAGCGTTTGATGTACTCGGATTTTATTCGTAATGTGGCGATTATTGCGCACGTGGACCACGGCAAGACGACGCTGGTGGATGGGCTGCTGTACCAGTCGGGGATGTTTCGGATAGAGGACCTTGATAAGCTGGCCGGAGCGGAGCATGGGTTGATCATGGACTCGAATCCATTAGAGCGGGAGCGGGGGATCACTATCCTGAGCAAGAACTGCGCGCTTCAGTACATCGACGAGGCGGGGGACGAGTACAAGATCAACATAATCGACACGCCGGGGCACGCGGACTTCGGTGGAGAGGTCGAGCGCGTGCTGAAGATGGCCGACGGGGTACTGCTGTTAGTTGACGCCTTTGACGGTCCGATGCCGCAGACGAGATTCGTGCTGAGCAAGGCGCTTGAGAACGGGCTGCGGCCTGTTGTGGTGATCAACAAGGTGGACCGCGCCAACAGCCGGCCGGATGATGTGGTGGACGAGGTGTTCGATCTGCTTATCAGCCTTGGGGCGAACGATTCGGCACTGGACTTTCCTGTGGTGTACGCCTCGGCTCGCGAGGGTTGGGCGACGCTGGATCTGTCACAAAGACCGACGACGCTGAAGGCGGTCTTCGAAGCAATTGTGGAGCACGTGCCGCCGCCGAAGGTCGAGCCGGATGCACCGCTGCAAATGCTGGTGACCAATCAGGAGTGGTCGGATTACGTGGGTCGTATTGCGATTGGGAAGGTTTTTGCGGGGTCTATGAGCGAGGGGCAGCGTGTTACGGTTATCGACAAACAGGGACTGCACACTCAGCAGAAGGTGATGCAGATTCATCAGTTCGACGGCCTTGGGCGCAGGCGGGTGGCTGCGGTTCAGGCGGGCGACATTTGTGCAATATCGGGGCTTGATCCTGTTGAGATCGGCGACACGATTGCATGTGCGGATCGGCCGTCGGCGCTTGCGGTGGTGGCTGTGGACGAGCCGACGATGACAATGACTTTTCGCGTAAACGACGGGCCCTTTGCCGGCCGCGACGGAAAATACGTAACAAGCCGTCAGATCGGTGAACGCCTGCGGAAGGAACTGGAACGCAACGTCGCGCTGCGCGTGGACGCGGGCGCTACGCCGGAGGAGTTCACCGTATCGGGGCGCGGGCTGATGCACCTTGGCATTCTGCTGGAGAACATGCGGCGGGAAGGATATGAAGTGTGCGTCGGCAAGCCGAACGTAATCATCAGGATGGTGGAGGGCAGGCGTTACGAGCCCGTTGAACTGCTGGCGGTGGATTGTCCGCTTGATTGTCAGAGCGCGGTGATGAGTCTGTTAGGCGACCGGCGGAGTGAGATACTGAAGATGGACGCGAAACGCGGGGCGAGCGGGTTCATTCACATGGAGTTCATGATTCCGTCTCGCGGGCTTTTCGGGCTGCACGCTCGGATGCTGAACGCGACGCAGGGACGTGCTGTGATGCATCATACTTTCGAGCGTTACGAGCCGATGCGCGGGTCGATTCCGCAGCGTAAGGCCGGCGTGATGATCGCGACGAACACGGGACAGGTGACGGCGTATGCGCTGGACGGGCTTTATGATCGGGGTGTGTTTTTCGTGGAGCCCGGCGAGCAGGTTTACGAAGGGCAGGTGGTTGGCGAGCACTGCAAGGAAAATGATATTCCGGTGAACGTGGTCAAGGCAAAGCAGTTGACGAATGTGCGTGCGTCGGGTAAGGACGATGCGGCGCGTGTTCGGCCGGCGCGCAAGATGAGCCTGGAGGCTGCGATGGAATACGTTCAGGACGACGAACTTGTGGAGGTTTGTCCGGGTTCGGTTCGGATGCGCAAGCGGCTACTTAAGGAAACGGACCGTCGTCGAGATGCGCGGAAGTAATAGACACCTATCAGTCGGCGATTGTTGAGTTTTTGATGCTGCTGGCGCGCGAGAATTTTGATTATGCACTTGCTTTTTGCGGGAAGGTGTGCTATATAAGTTATTAGCAGGTGACCCCTGCGGTGTTTGTGAAGGCGATGATATTTGAAAGAACCGATGCCCTCGCAAAGGGAGGTCAGGCCTTGACGGATCGGAAAAGCCTGCATGACAGGACTTTCGGACGTAAGCAACGACTGCCCACTTTGAATTAGAGGGTTCTTTTCAAAGACGCCGTTTACGGCACGTGCGGAGGTTGACCTGACTATTAAAGGTCTGTCTTTTGGCAGGCCTTTTTTTGCGCTATGTGTGCGATTTTTTTTTGAGTTTGAGGGTTGATTTGGATGTGTGGGGCGGCTATTATGTGGCCGATACGGAAGGGGGCGGTTAGCTCAGTTGGCTAGAGCGCCTGCTCGACACGCAGGAGGCCACAGGTTCAAGTCCTGTACCGCCCATTCCCAAACAGGAACTTTTGCGATTGGCCCGGTTTACGGGCTTTGTGGCCGGACGTGCCGGCCTTTTGGCTTCAAGTTCCCGGTCCCACTCCGCTTCGATTTCCTCGCCTTAGGAATCGTAGCCCCCTTCATGAATCGACTGCCTGCCGTGAACCGGCCGTAAATCTCGTAATCGAACACCTTGCCCTCTATGTTGCGGACGTAAACCCCGTAGGGACGCCGGTTTTCGTCCGCACCATCGAACATCAGGTCAATGAGGTGTTTGCGATTCTCGTAGGTCATTTCTTCCATCACATCCCAGCCAGTATAGACTCGTTTCCAGTAGCCGTGAATCCGTTCGGCGGCAGCCTTATATTCGGCTCATCCGGTTTCTTATGAGCTATTTCCTTGTGAAAAAAATGGTTGGTATGACTCTCATACTCGCCCGTGTTCAGTCTTCCGAAAAGCCATCGCAATGTCATAGTTTCGCGCGGCCCCGCGGGCGCTGCACTCCACCTTGCAGGGCGTCTACAGTTTTGGGGACGAATCCAGTATCTCAATAATCTTGTGCATATCAAAAACACACCCCGCCCAGGTTCCTCCGCTAACGCTTTGGAGAGCCGCCCAGAGGCGGGTGTCATCGGGAAGATTGTCGGCCGGTCTCAGATCGCGGTGCAAGGGCCGGGTATTCAGCACTTTGTCCGCTCTTTCGGGTGTATACCGTTCATTCCCTTCTCCGACAAACTGAATGCTGCCGGTCAGGTTCTTCTGATCGATTCGGATCTCGATCAGATCGCCGTCCCGCAGTCTGCCAATGGGCCCTCCCGCAAGCGCCTCGGGCCCGACGTGGCCGATGCAGGCGCCGGTGGATACGCCGGAGAAACGTGCATCTGTGATGACCGGCACATGTTTGCCCCAGGGAATGTGTTTTAATGCGGAAGTGAGCTGGTAGGTCTCCTCCATGCCGGTGCCGATGGGGCCGCAGCCGATCAGAACGACAATGTCGCCGGCTTTGATCGGCGAATCGCCCTGACCCTTGATGGCCTTTATGGCGTCCTTCTCGGAAACGAAGACTCTTGCCTGGGACATATGCCTGTAGACCTTGTCCTCGTCGATCACACTCGGATCGATGGACGTCGCCTTGACGACCGATCCCTGCGGCGCTATATTGCCCGAAGGGAACACCACTGTACTCGTGAGACCTGCCTTCCTGGCGGCCTCCACATCCATAATAATGTCCGTGGGGTCGACGTTCGCCAGTTCCTTCAGCCTGGCCTTGGAGGCCTTGCGCCTTTCGCTGTCCCGCCACCAGTCCAGATTATCATCCAGCGTTTTCCCGGTGGCGGTCAGGACTTTCGTGTTCAACAGTCCCCTGTCCCGAAGGTGCAGCATGACTTCCGGTACGCCGCCCGCAGCAAATACGTGGACTGTGGGAAAGTTCCTGGGCCCGTTGGGCAGGACATCGACCAGCCGCGGAACCAGTTTGTTGATCCTGCGCCAGTCCTCAAGCCCGGGCAGACGCAGTCCGGCTGCATGCGCCACAGCGGGAATGTGAAGCAGCATATTTGTGGATCCGCCACAAGCGGCGAATACGAGCATGGCGTTTTCCAGCGATGCCTGCGTGACAATCTTCCGGAGGGGAATACCGTTTGTGGAGAGATTCAACAGGGCCAGTGCCGAGCGGCGAGCCGTGTCGAGCCAGACGTCTTCGCCGGAAGGCGCCAGGGCGCTGTGAGGCAGGGCCATTCCGAAGGCCTCGGCCACCACCTGCGAGGAACCGGCGGTGCCCAGAAAATGGCATCCGCCTCCAGCCGATCCGCAACTGCGGCACCCCATCTCGGCCGCGTAGTCACGGTCAATCAACCCGCGAGCGAAGCGGGCGCCGAGGGACTGAATCTTGGCCGTATCCTCGGCGGCCTTCGTCGGCAGCATTGCACCGCCCGGAACGATAACGCCGGGCAGTTCCCCGCTGCCCGCCAAAGCCATCATCATTGCGGGGAGGCCCTTGTCGCAGGTGGCTATGCCCAAGACGCCCTTTCTTCGAGGCAGGGAACGGATGAGCCGGCGCATCACAATCGCGGCATCGTTGCGATAGGGCAGGCTGTCATACATGCCCTCGGTTCCTTGGGTGCGACCATCACACGGATCGCTGCAGAATCCGGCGAACGGAAACGCCCCCTGTTCTTTAAAGGTCGTCGCCCCCTCTTTGACGAGCAGGCCGATCTCCCAATGACCCGTATGATAGCCTAATGCAAGGGGATGGCCGTCATCTGCGCGCAGGCCGCCCGACGTACAGAGGATCAAATACTGGTCACGACCGATGTCCGCGGGATTCCACCCCATACCCGCGTCCTGGGTCATGCCGAAGAGATCGCCGCTGGGTGCGTGTCGCAGTATCTCGTCGGTTACGGGAAGCTTTCCTCGGGGACCTTCGCCCCAGGCCCGCATGGTTCGAACGGGCAGGTCATTTCCGACGATATCTTCGAATGTTGGACATTCGCTGTCAGCCATGAGTCATTCTCGATTCTAAACGATCAGACGTCCTTCTGTGTCCATTCGCCGTCGATCATTCGCCACATGGAACCGGTCGGATTCTTGTCCTGAAGTTCGATCGGCAGCCTGTGGGAGCGGACATTGTCATAACAGTAGAGCGCGGCGAACCGAAGCATGGATGCGGGCAGTCCCACCGCGGTGAATCCGGGGTGGCCGGTCGCCGGGTACGGGCCGCCGTGATTCATGGAAGAGACAACGGCCACGCCGGTCGGGACCTTGTCGTTCAGCAGCCGACCGACCTTTGTTCGCAATTCCGGTTCGAGCACCGCATAGGCCTCGTCATCCTTGCCCTGGGTGTGGGAATAGATGCAGCCGGTGAGGTTCCCTTCGACGACGGAGGCAACCTCTGTCATCTGCCGGATGTCGTCGGCAACCACGATAAGACTGACCGTTCCGAACGCTTCGGTTTGAAGTTCATGGGGATTGGCGATGAATGTCTGTGCATCGACCCGAAGCAGGGTGTTGGCAAACCTGTAACCTTGATCCTCCACCTTCTTGCCGCCGGCAATCAACCTCGCCCCGGCGGATTGCAGCACTTCAACCGCATTCCGAACGCTGTCCAGACCCTTTGAGCCGAGCAGAATCCCCGGGCGATTGCGATCAAAGGCGCCGGCCAGTGTATCGATGAACTGCTCGGTCCACTCGCCTTTCTGGACGACGATCAACCCGGGATTCGTGCAGAACTGGCCGGCGCCCAACGCGCACGATCCGAACAGCTCCGCGGCAAGTTCATCCGATCGTTCTTCAACGGCACCGGGCAGGATAAACACCGGATTCACGCTGGACATCTCGAGGTAGATCGGCTTGCCGGCCTTGTCCGCCGCCGCCTTGAGACGCAGTCCGGCCGACTTGCTGCCGGTGAAAGCGGAAGCGCCGATCTGCGGATGCGAGACCAGTTTCAGTCCGAGTTCAGGCGGCGTGCGGTAGATCATCTGAACCGTGGCGGGGGGAAGCTGCGCCGCTTGGACTGCTTCGAACGCCAGGCGGGCAAAAACAAGCGTCGTCCCCGGATGGCCGGTATTGGCCTTTGCAATCACGGGGTTGCCTGCGGCGATGGCGGCGGCGAAATCCCCTCCGGAGACGGAGTTGAATGCGAAAGGAAAGTTATTCGGCCCGAAGACCGAAACCGGGCCGTCCAGGGGTCCCATCATGCTTCGGATATTCACGGCCGTTTCAATCGTTGCATCACGCCAGCTCAATTCGCGTGCCGCCTTGGCGGCCTTCCGAAGCTGATCCGTCGTGCGGGGCAGCTCTCCGTTTCTCAGTCTCGGTTCCTTGGGAAGGGCGGTCTCAAGATTGGCAATATCGACAAGCACGTCCGTATGGGCCTCGATTTTTTCGGCAAACAATTCCAGAAACCGCGCGATTCTTTCGACCGGAACATTTCTGAGTTCAACGGCGGCCTGTTTGCCGGCGGCGATGAGTTCGTTCACATCGTCTTCGCCAGACACAGGATACACTTCAGCAAGCGCCTGTTTGGTCGCGGGGTTCACCGCATTGAAACCACCCACCGGATCTTTGGAATCCCGCCATTGGCCTGCTATGAGAACTTTTTGATAAACCATGTTCTTCTCCAGGGCTCTTTCTTGATCAGTCCGATTATGATTCGACGCGGTTTTCGAGAACCAGCATGTCGATCGTAATGACAACCTTGTCTCCAACACGCAATGAGAACGCTTCGTCCGGGATGATTCCCGTTCCCGTGAGGAGAAAAACCCCGAATGGAAAGGTCATCTCCATAGTCAGATAGGACGCCAGTTCTTCAAACGTGCGTTTGATCTGCGAGGTGCTGGTCTCGCCTTTGTAAATGACCTCGCCGTCTCGCTCGATCACCAGTGCGATAGTGAGACTCTGCATCTGCTTCGGTTCGGTCAGACAGATTCCCGGCCCAAGCGCGCACGAGCCGTCGTATATCTTGGCTTGCGGAAGGTAGAGCGGATTCTCTCCCTCGATATTCCGGGAGGAAACGTCGTTTCCCACACAGTAGCCAAGGATTTCGCCAAAGCTATTGACAAGAAGCGTCAGTTCGGGTTCGGGCACATTCCAATGGCTGTCTTTTCGGATGCGGATCGGCGAATGCGTTCCCTTGACCCTCCAGCCGATGGCCTTAAAGAACAACTCTGGACGCTTGGCCGCATAGACTCTGTCGTATATGTTCTTGATATCAGTCTCCGCTTCCCGCGCATCCCGGCTCCGCAAATAGGTGACACCAGAGGCCCAGACTTCCTGATCATATTCGACAGGAGGCAGCGGTGTGCCCGCGGCCTCGTCACCGGTCAGAAGGGAAGTCAGATAGCCGGAGACCTCATGGGGATGCATGCGGCAGAACTGCTTGAAGTCAAACACCGGCGACAGCAGAAAACCGTCCAGTGCCCATCGCTGAGAATCCGCTAATCGATGTTTGGTCAGGACCATCCTGAATGCTCCATGTCATTTATTTGCGGTTCTACAGGATTATCAACCCCGTAATCCAGATGATTATACAGGCAAAAATACCCATGCAGAGCGTGCCGGTCGTCATCAGTTTGTAACCCGTCTTCACATCCATGCCGCTCATCTGTGTGACCACCCAGAAAAAGCTGTCATTTGCATGAGAGGCTACCATCGATCCTGCACCGATCGCCAGGACGCAAAGGGCCCGGCCGAGCGGCGAATCAAGCCCCATGGGTGCAAGCAAGGGGGCGACAATCGAGGCGGTCGTGATGATCGCTACCGTGGAAGATCCCTGGGCCGCCCGGATCGCCGCAGCCGCCATAAACGGCAGCCACAAACCGATCGACATCGATGCCATTCCCTTGCCGATGATATCGGCGATCCCGGAGTTTTGCAGCACTTTTCCGAATGCGCCCCCCGCGCCGGTGATCATAATAATCACGGCCGCGGCAAGCAGCCCTTCTCCGACCCAGCCGGAAGATGAGAGCATGCTTCTGTCGAAGTGTTTGGGAAGGGTGGTTGCAATGCAGATTCCAATCAGAAGGGCTACCAAAGGTGTGCCCACGAAGCTGACTATCCGGCAGAATTCGCCTTGACCTATTGGATGGGTAGGATAATCTGCAACGGTTTTCAAAACGATCAATAGGATCGGAAAAAGGATCGGAAGAAAGGCATGCAGGGATGAGGGAGCCGTTTTCAGGCGCGAAGTGAATTCCTCTTCCGTCAAGTCCGGGTTTGGATCGATCTGAACGCGTCCAGCGACCTTAACCGCCCAGAACCACGCAAAGAACAGAGTCAGAATGCTGACGGGGACTCCGATCAAAATGACCGATCCAAGATCTGCTTCCAGAATGCCGGCGGCGGCAATCGGGCCGGGGGTTGGAGGGACCAGTGTGTGGGATACCATGAGTCCCAGGCACAGTGCGATCGCCGTTGTCGCCAGCGAGAGTCCCGCGCGTTTGGTCAGCGTCTTGTTCAAAGGGGCAAGGATCACAAAGCCCGAATCAGCAAACACCGGAATGGAGACAATATACCCGATGAGCGCCATGGCGGGTGTCACGTTCTTTCTGCCGATGATCTTCAGGATACGTTCGGCCAGCGTATAGGCGCCTCCGGATCTATCCAGAAATGCACCGATGATCGAGCCTGCGATAATGATGATGCCGATTCTTCCAATCGTCCCGCCGAATCCCTCTTCAACCGAGGAAACGACCGCATTCAAAGGCATGCCGGAGGATATTCCAAAGAACAGCGCCGCGACGATTAGAGCGAGAAAGGCATGGAGATGGAACCGGGCTGTGGAAATCACAATGAAGAGAATGCTCAGGAACAGAAGTGCAATAATCACCATGATCCAACTTCGCTCCACGAAAGCTTTGTTTATTCGTCACTGAAGAGTCAAATGGCAGTGCCTGCTCTTGCCTGGCCACGCGTAAGGCCGAACCGATAATCAACTTGCCAAAGCACACAGATTACCAGATCGTCTCGAAGAAGGATAGCAGGAAGCTCGGAATCATAAGTCCTTCATCGCAATGTCGGCATCGGCGACCCAAAACCAATCCATGAACCATTGCCATACGCCAGATCATGCGCCTCGCTTGCCTGCACGCTATCCGCTTGGCGAGCAATCAGGGCGTAATACGCACGACGGCCGCCGAGAGCGGGGGCATCGTGAATCTGACGGTTCGGTTCTCGACGATAGCGCCGCCGGCGACGACCTTGATATTGTCGGGCTCGTCCATGGAATTCTTCACGGTTTCACCGCCGGGGGCGATCATCTGCATGGTCGCGCTCCGGGGCGAAAAATCGCCTTCGAGGCGGATGGCGGCTTCCACGGCGCTGTCGGTGGGGTTGACCGCTTTGAGGAACACGATCTGCTTGTCGGCGGAACGTGTGGCGACGAAATTAAGCGGACGATCCGGTCCGTCCACCGCCAGGAGATTCGGGGCGAAAGAATCGCGCCAGAGCTTCATCACGACGTAGTTGCCCGCGGGGTACCATGTTTTCTGATCGAAATTAATCAGAGCGTTGTCCCACTGGTTCGTCACGCCTTGTTTGCGCATGAAGAGCGCGGGGCAGGACATGGTGACCATATCGCCCTGGCGTTCGAATGCATTGAGAATGCCGCCTGCGTAAAGGCCGACGCGCCAGTCGTTGCCCCAGCGGCCGTGGGTGAGATTCCATTCGGAGACGTAGATCTTGATGTTCGGGTTGTCGGATTTGCGAATGATCTCGCCGCGGCCTTTGAGGAACTGCTCGTAGTTGTATGGGTCCTCGATATGATCGGCGGCAAAGTAAATGCCGTTGTAATAGTGCGGCGAAAGGATGTCGAACAGCTTGCCCGCGTCTTCGATGATGCGCGGATCCCAGTTGCGATTGGCCTCCTGGTTGCCCTCGCCGGGACCCGTGTCGTACCCATAGCTGCCCGCAACGGACAGTTTCAGGTCAGGGTATTTGGCTCGAATAGCCGGGCAGAACCTGTTGACGATATCCAGATACTTGGAGTAATCCATCATGAGCCACGGCTCATTGTCAATTTCAAGAGTCTTTAGATCATACGGAGCCGGGCGGCCGTTGGCGGCGCGCATTTTGCCATATTCGGTGGCTTCGTCGCCCATGCAGTACTCAAGCCAATGGAGCGCGTCCTCGACGCCGCGGGAGGTGTTGAGCACGAGAATGGGTTCGGCGTTTACCTTCTCGCAAAGCTGAATGAACTCGTCGGTGCCGAACTGATAGGTGTCACGGTCGCCCCATTGTTCAATAGGGTGCGGAAGGCGTTTCTCACGGGGACCGATTCCGTTCTGCCAGATATACCGATTGGCGAAGCCCCCGCCGGGCCAGCGGATGGAGGCGGGCTGGAGGTCGGCGACGGCCTTGAGCAGGTCGGGGCGATAACCGCCGGTGGCCAGGGCCGACGCGGAGAAGAGCGAGATCTGGTCGATGTTGACAGGCCCCGAGGCCGTCGAACTGATCACCAATGAGGCGGCGTCCACGGTGCGCGGCGAGATAAATTCGATGGTGAACTTCCGCCACTCTGCCGTAAGTCCCGTGACGGTCCTGGTCAACACCAAAGCGTCGCCCTCGTAGAATGTCACGACCACGCTGCCGCTGCCGCGAGCGTGAAGTGACAGCGTATACTGCTCGTTTTGTTTCAGGGCGATATTGGCCTGACGGATGCCCGGTCCCGTGGATGAATCGCCGCCGGCTTTCGCTGCAATACGCACCGAGACGTCCGCATTGAAAGGATTGTCACGATCCACGGAGACTTCGTCTGTATCGCCGACAAATTCCCAGTTCCGCGGGGGTGTAGCAGTCGGCGCTGCGACAGGTGGATTGTCCTGACCCGGCCTGCGGCGCCTCGGCATGGCAGGACGCGCTTCCAGTGTGCCGTTGAGGACCTGGTCCCCCCAAAGCCCGCCGTGGACGGAATGGAAGATGTGTTCGAGGAATTGCCCGTAGATGCCGGTGCTGATGGTCTCGGTCATTTGATCCGTGTGGACCGTAAGGACGAGAGGATCGGTTGTAGCCATGGATTCCACCAAAGAAAGCATTTTCTGGGCGTACCGTTTTCCCAACTCTCTGTAGCCTGCCGAATCGAAATGCAGACGCTCACGACTTGTGCAGCCGGCCGAGGAGATAACGTGGGAATTGGCAAGTGTCTTCGGCAGTTCTGCAATGATCTTGTTCATGCCCGCGCAAACGCCTCCCTGGTCGCCATTGACTGTTTCGCCCGCCAGCAGCGGCACGTCTTCAGCCTTGAGATTCAAGTCCTTGATCAGGTTGTCGTAAATCCTTTTCACCTTGTTCGGCCATTGCCCGTCATTGGGGTTTGACTCTCCCTGGTGCAGCAGAATGCCCTTGATCACACCATCCTTCTGCGCCAACTTCGCCATGTCGATAAGACACTGATAGGGGTTGCCATCGTAGCCATTAACAAAATTAGTCATCCACGGCGGCGCGCTGGCGACATACGTTTTAAAGGTGTCTTTTTCGAACAGCTCGATCTTGCAGCCGGGGACAGCGACATTGATCACGCCGACGCGGATTTTTTCCGGAAGGCCGGCAACCATGGTTCTGCCGAAGTAGTCGGCAGGGCCGAGCCCGCCTGTGCCACGGCATAACGGAGGAACGGCGGGGTACCAATTGCCTTTCTTTCTGCCAAGGTTGGGCATGTCGATCGCGGCCATGACCTGAAAGCGTTCATCCACGGTCTTGTCCTGGTCCTCAATCCGTCCCGCTCCGTCCATGTTGGACTGCCCAAAGCACAGGAAGATGTAGAAATCCGGGTCGCGCTCAGAGAAAGCATTCGTGGTCAGCGATAGCAATACAGCGAATAACAAGAATCCGGTTTTCATCTTCATAACAGCAACCTTCAGTAATCAATTGAAATGACACCTTCTGCTAATAACTACAACAACATCGCGAAAGTCCTGTGCCTCTGCCCTTACGCTTTCAGCAAAGGCTGCTACCTATAGAACTGCACGTAAGGGCCATAAGTGAGATGAAAAACCGGAATACTGACAAGATTGTTGAAGCAGCCAACGATTGGGGCAGTTACTTGTGGTATCCTTTATAGCCACATTGGGCATTGTGTATCCACGTTGACGCCGCTTTGCGATTTGGCACCCGCCATTTCATAAGTATTTAAACGCCGTCACGCGACGGTAAAACCGTTCGGGAAGTCGGGATCGAGCTGGTACTCGGCGATTCGCTCCATCATGCGCAGGTACTCGATGCCGTCGCGGGCAGCCGTATCGGGGTCCGGGATCATCGGGGCGCTCTCAATCGTGCAGCAGCCTTCATAGCCGCACTTCTTGATGGCCCGGATAACTGCCTTGAAATCGACCGTGCCGTAGCCCGGCGTGAGCGAGTTCGAGTCTCGAAAGTGCATGTGCCAGAGCAGCGGCTGGGCGTCCATGACCGCCTCGTATGGGTTCAGTTCCTCGAAATTTGCGTGGAACCAGTCGATCTGGATTCCGATGTTATCCCGCCCAGTGCGCTCGATGAGTCGTTTATGGTTCAGGACGGTATTGACGAACTTGCCCATTTCGAGGTGGTTGGTCGCTTCAAAGACCAAGCGGACCTGCCGGCGTCGCGCGTAATCGCACATCTGCCTGAGCGCATCGACCGCAACGGCAGAGCACTCCCGAACGTTGTCGCGTGTTATGGGTGCGTGTATGGCCACCGCCACCGTGACTAACGGTGCGTTCAGTTCGGCGGCGACATCGATCGATGAGCTGGTCTCCGAGACGGCCAAGGCGGCGGTCTTCGGCTCGGTCAGGGTCTTGTAGTTCGGAGAATAGGGGTCCCACATCTCGCCCCAGCACTCGTTGACGCATGACACGGGCAGCCCGAAATCTGCGGAGAGCTTCTTGTGTGTCGCGACGTACTGCTCCAAGCCCACGCCCAGGCCGTACCGCCCCTTTGGCGGGCACAATTCGATTGCGTCGTAGCCGAACCGCTTCAGGCGTTGGTAGGTGACCTCGGGGCACAGGTAGGTTTCCTGCTGTCCAAAGGTTAACTGAAAATACGAGAATTTCAGGGGTTTCATTTGTTCTCCATGCATATCTCGTCATCTATATCGACGGCTCCGTATCCACAATACGGGCTCGAGCGCGCTGCTAACCTACATGCCTCAGGCATCGTGGTCAACCGCTATCCATGGAATTACAGTTCTGAATGAGCTTGCGTTCGGCCTTGTCTCTCAATGCCGTATGTGGACGGAGGCTGCGGCATAGCTGCCCGATGGCACAGGCAAAGCATCTTTGAATGTCGATCTTGACAAGGGAGGCGCCATGCTCCATAATGTGAACAAATGCACAATGATGAACATTTGTTAAGAGGTGCGGCACCGAGCCTGCGGGATGAGAACTGGAAGTGCATAGTAGCTTAATGCCGGCACTGCCCTTGTTTTGACGATTTCAGTGTCGAGCGCATTTCTGATCGGGCGTCCGATGTCGGCGATCATGGCAGTGAGGAGCATGTCTACAACACCTTTGATGCCGCGGCGCTCGAGTTGGCGCGCCCGGGAATCGTCGGAGCAAGTTACAAATCGCGATGACTGCAATGGAGAAGACTATGAAGCAAAATGCACGACACGTAATGCTGAAGTATCGCACCGTATTCCTTTTGGCCGTTGTCGTGATCGTCGTGGGGGCGGCATTTGCACAAATGCCGGGCCTGCGGGTCTCGGAGAACCGGCGGTTCCTGGTCAAGGAGGATGGGAGGCCGTTCTTCTGGCTGGGCGACACGGCCTGGCAACTCTTCCACCGTCTCAACCGCGAAGAAGCGGATCGTTATCTGGTCGATCGTGCGGCAAAGGGTTTCACGGTCATCCAGGCGGTAGTTCTGGCGGAGTTGGGCGGATTGGATGATCCCAATCCTTACGGTCACACGCCGCTGGTCGAAAAAGATCCGGCCCGGCCGAACGAGCCATATTTCCAACATGTCGATTACGTTGTCGATCGGGCCCAATCGTTGGGACTGGTCGCAGGCATGTTGCCCACTTGGGGCAGTTACTGGAAAGGCAGAGGCATTTTCACGCCTGAGAAAGCGCAGACCTACGGGCGTTTTCTCGGCAAACGCTATCAGGGCAAGCCTGTCATCTGGATCCTCGGCGGGGATCACAATCCGGACACAGCCGGCGAGCGCGACATCATTGAGGCGATGGCCCGTGGGATCAAGCAGGGCGACAGCGGGCGCCATCTGATGACGTTCCATCCACGCGGCCCCGGTCTTTCGTCGGACTATTTCCACAAGGCCGACTGGCTGGATTTCAACATGTTTCAGTCGTCACATGCAGCCCGCGACCACGATAACGGCCTGTTCGCCGCGCATGATTACGGCCTGACCCCGGTGAAGCCGACGCTCGACGGGGAGCCGCGCTATGAGGCGATTCCGGTGGGTTTCTACAACACCGGAGCGGATCGCGACCTGCGTTTCGATGATTATGACGTGCGTCAAGCGGCTTACTGGTCTTTGCTGGCTGGCGCTTGCGGCCATACCTACGGCAACAACAACGTCTGGCAAATGTGGCAGCCGGGACGCAAACCGGTGCTCTGGGCGTCGACCCCGTGGTACGAGGCGCTCGACCACCCCGGCGCTGCCCAAATGAAGTACGTCCGACGCCTCTTCGAATCGCGTCCGTTTGAAAAGCTCGTGCCAGATCAATCGATTCTCCTGGACGCCCCGATGCACGGCGGGGCCAAGGTCCGCGCCGCCCGCGCGACCGACGGTTCCTTTGTGTTTGTCTATTCGCCGCGGGGAGAGCCCTTTACGGTCCGCGTCAATGTGATTCGCACGCACAGGATTCGCCAGAGTTGGTTTGATCCCCGCACCGGAGAGGCGCGCCCACTGCACACGACCGATACTCCCGGCTTCCAGACCTTCGTGCCGCCGACATCGGGACGGGGCTGCGACTGGATTCTGGTCCTTGACGACGCCACCGCAGGATTTCCCTTGCCTGGCCAGGTGAAGTAGCGACCCGCGGAACAGGCCCTGTGCCGCGAGTGAAGAAGAAATCATAGCGACCATGACGGAGAAAGAAATTATGAAACGAAATGCACGCCAGTTGACACCGGCAAGTCCGACGATAATCCTCTTGTGCGTCGTTCTGATTGCCGGCGGAGCAGTCACTACCTCCGCGGACCTGCCGGGTCTGCGGGTCTTGGAGAACGGGCGGTTCCTGGTCTATGAGCGGGTGAATTTGAACACCGGACGGATTGCCTCGAAGAATCTGCGTGGCTGGTGGTACAATCCCCGGACCGGGGAAGCAATGTTGATTCAGTACGCTGACCGGGCAGTCCAAGCCCCTGGAGCATGACAACCAATAGAAAGGAAGTGAAATGCAAGGACTTCAGAAGCGAAAGACCGTCCCTGGCGGATTGCGACCGCTTCTTCTTTGTCTGCTCATTGCCTGTGTTTCGCCGGCGTGGGCCACACGTGTCATCCGACAAGGCCGGACTGCACCGCACCGCGGGGTATATGAAGTTATCCTGCATGCAGAAGAAGAATACGAAGACCCGTGGTTCGGTGCAGCCCTAAGCGTCGAGTTCACGCGGCCCGACAATTCCAAGGTCCTGGTGGATGGTTTCTACGATGGGCAGCGCACCTTCAAGGCCCGCGCCTACTGCGATTCGCCGGGGCCCTGGAGCTACCGCACCAAATCGACTCTCAAGAGCCTTGACGGCAAGACCGGTACATTCACGGTGCAGCAATCGGACCTGCCGGGCAAGCTGCGCATCCACCCCAAGGATCCCCGTCAGTTCGCTTATGATAACGGCCAATGGTTCCTGCACATCGGCGACACCGGCTACCGCTATGTCACGGACACCGAACCGCTTTGGCAGCAATACATTGACGAGGCGGCCCATGTGGGCTTCAACAAGATCCGCACCTGGTTCTGCCGCGGCCGCCATGACGTCTCGGCGCTGTTCGCCAAAGATCGGCAAGGACTCGATTTGGCCTACTGGAACGAGATCGAGCGCCGACTGGCGTATGCCCTGGAAAAATATCCGCATATCCAGTTTCAGTTGATTCCCTACGGTGAAGACTGGCCCGAACTGCGCCGTTATGGCGAAGGGGACCGCGCATCGCTTCTTGTGGCCCGTTACGCCCAGGCCCGTTTCTCCGCATTCCCGAACGTCCAGTGGTGCATTTCCAACGACAGTCACATCTCGCCCGGTCCCGGCAGCCGCAACGCGGACCCTGCCACCATTCACCGCATCGGACGCGACATGCGGGCCCGCGAGCCCTGGGGCACGCTCCTGACCAACCACCAGCAGCGGTTCCAGGGTTACTCCTTCGTGGACGCTCAATGGTCGGACATCATCACCATCGAGGATCGCGACCAGGTCGCCGGCGCCGTCATCCTGCAATATCGCGCGCTGGGTGACGATCCGGTGGTGCTCGATGAGGACCGTTACGGCAATTACATCTCGCCGAAACACGATTGCTATTTCTTCCGCCGGCTGATGTGGGCCAGTCTTCTCAGCGGCGGACACGCGACCTATGGCGGCCTCAACACCTACGAACCTTTTGCCGGCGCAGACAAACTCCAGGGTGTGCAAGGTTACCTGACCGCCGTCGCCGACGGCCGGCTCGACGACGGTGCGGCCGATTTCCGGCACATCAGGAGTTTCTTAGCCGACACCAATTTGACGCTGGTTGGCCTCGAGCCCAACGATCCCATGGCCGGCAACGACGGGCACAGCGTCAAGGTCATCGCCGGCGACAAAACTATAATTGCATATCTCCACAACGCCGACTCTCGCGCTCCGGAGACCGCCAATGTACGCGAGACGCCCGCGGCCTGCCGCCTGCATCTGCCGCCGGGCGGCTGGCGGATCCGCTGGTTCGACCCGCGCACCGCAAAATGGCACGACAACCCCGCGCAAACTCAAATCAGCGGCGGATATACCCGCGACTTCAAGTCCCCGTTTCCCGGCGATGCCGTATTGGTGCTGACTCTCCCCTGAAAGAGCAGGTCGCTCTTGGCTGGACGAAGCACGAAGGGAACAATAGATCACTGCGGCCAAAGGTAAGATCAACCAAGTTCTTCTGAGCTGTTAGCCTTGAAACTGACAATCGCACACCGAGGAAACGAAACATGAAACGAAATCACGAGCAAACGACAACCGGGCCGTTATCCGCATTTATGCCAACGATTACCGCAGCGGCAGTTTTGTGCACTCTTGCTTCCTGCCGCGGCACTGTCATCGCGGCGGCGCAGGCAAAAGGAAGGAGACTGCCGGTGCTCAACCCAAAGATAGAACTGCTTCAACGCTTTGCGTTGATGTGTCTCGTCGCTCTGCCGGCCCCGGCGGCCACTTGGCGCGCTATGACCGACGATTGGTCGAAGAATGCCGAACCTGTCATAGGCGATTGGGGGTTTGACCGGCCCGGCTATCCCAAGGGGCTCTACCTTCACGGCGTGACCATGCCCGACGGGTATTTCCCCGCCAATCCACTGCCGAATCCTGTCATTTACGACAACGATGAATATGCCGACATCTTCGATGATGACGTGCTCTGCGCGATGGCCTCCCTCGGCAGGATCACTCTCGCCGCCCAGATCATAACCCCGATTGATCCCAAAGGGATGTCCAAGGAGATTTGGCAGCAGTCGGCCTTTTGGCACTACGACCGCTGCTGGCGCTCGGGCATGTGTATGAAGCGGATCCCCAGGCCCATCATTGGCAACACCAAGGCAGAACCCGACCCCGATTCTCCCGGCGCGAAGGCTTATGTCGAGATCATTCTGTCCTGGCACGCCGCTCATCCCGACAAACCGGTCCTGATCGCAATGGGCGGCCAATCCGCCACGCTGGCCTCGGCATACAAGCGAAACCCTGCCATTGCCGATAAGGTCATTGTCTTCTACGTGTCCGCCAATGCCTACAACGGGCACCTGGCCTGGGCCAGCGAACTGGTCTGCCAAAACATGCGGGTCGTGCACGCCTACCACTACTGGTGGCCCGAGGTGGGTTTACCCAACGAGCTGCAGGCGCTCCCCCGAAACGACTCCGCCGACTGGAACGACATAAGCGGCGAATGGGCGGTCCTCGACAACCTCAAGAACGTTCTGGGCCGCGACTCGCTGCCGTTTGTCGATGATCCTTACCGTGACAAGTTCAACTGCGGCGGCCTTCTCGAACGGCTGCGGCGCAACAATCAATACAACAACGGCCATCACCACACAAGCTGGGGCGACGACGCCTACTCCGACGGAAACATCTTCGTCGCCTGGCAGCCTTCAATGTACCGCAACGCCGCACTGCGAAAGGTTCGCGGCGGCCTGGTGATCGACCATGAGTACAACCTGTACTGGGTGAACAGGCGCGCAATTCACGCCGCGTCGCACCCCTTCCTCAGCAACCCCGATGCCTATCGCAATTGCGGGTGCTGCCCGGCGGGCTGACTTCAATGATTTGCTGGTGAATACATCGCGGCCGGCGGCGATGTAGACGATCGGGACGGGGCGATTCTCAGCCAGGAAGGATGGCAGTTCCTACCGCCGCAACGACCTGCATGGGGATGGCATTCGCGGCATCTCCGCCGAGCAGGACGACGTTTGATCTACAAGCGCAACCTCAGCCCAATCCCGGACAAAATGCACTTGGCCGGCAGTCTACGATCAGACAATGTTCGGAAGTTTTTGAGAATCGCGATATTGATGGGGAGTGCAGTTACAGAACAGTTTGAATGAAGCATTAACCCAAGTTCCGCGGTTAAGGGCTTAAAACGTTGTTTTTGGCGCAAGAACGCCGAAAGTTTTCACTACATTGTGCTTCAAAACGTTTGCGTCAACGGCAGGTTTTTGGGCAGGTTCAGGCCCAGTCGCTGGAGCAGGATGGCCTGATGATCATTGGGCGCGGTAACGCAGCGACGACGGATAGACTGGCCTGATCGGGTCGGCAAAACCACATCTACCACCCTGATTTTGGCCAACTCCTCAAAAACGCGACGCGGCTCATCACCCAGACCGGCCGCCTTGCACATCTGGCCCAGAGTTTTCCACAGCACATAGGTTATGAAGCACACCAGAATATGCGCCTGCACGCGTTTGGTCTTATGATGCCAGATGGGACGCGGCTTGGATCGGAGTTTATAGGTAAAGTGCTGTTGGTTGTCCAGGCCGCCGCGCGCAAGAACGAGCTAATGGATTGAAGGGCTTTTTAGTTTGCCACTTGACAGATAAGGCGCTGTCAGGCATGATGAGCAAATGAACGCAAGTGCACATATGTACAGAGCAGGAGATTGCTGTACAAGTATGCCACAGCGCATTGTGATGGCGAAGTTGTCCTCCAGTTCTTTAGCGAGTAACGGTGAAAGCGTGGAGCATCCGACCTATCGGCCGACCATCGGGGTCGAGCTGAAGATGATCAAGGCGACGGCGCCGGAACGGAGAAGCGCAATCCGAGCCGCTCTCGCCACGTGAGGACAGAACCATGTTCCTGCTGGGAATAGATTACGGTACAGGTGGCGCCAAGGCTACGATTATCGATACAGAGGGCGCGGTCCTTGGTTATGCGTTTGAGGAGTACCCCATACTGACTCCCAGGCCAGGCTGGTCGGAGCACGACCCTCGCCAGTATTGGGAGTGTGCCTGCCGGATGATCGGTCGGGCGGCGGCCGAGGCGGGCATTCGTCCGACGGAGATCCGGGGCATCGGCGTTTCATCGGCGCTGCCGTCGATGGTGATGGTGGATCGGATCGGCAATCCCGTTCATAACGCTTACAATCTTATGGACAAGCGGGCGACCGAGGAGGTGCAGTGGCTTAAGGACCGGATCGGCGAGGAGGTCATCTTCGATATCTCCAAGAACCGGCTGGATGACCACCCGGCACTCGTGAATCTCATTTGGGAGCGGAACCATCGGCCCGACGATTTCGGCAGGATCGACAAGGCGCTCACTATTGATGGATTCGTGACACTCAAGCTTACAGGTCGGGCAGTGTGCCATTTTTCCGGCGCTGCTTTTTACGGAGTGGCCTACAACCTGCTGGGCCGCACGTTCGACGAAAACATGCTTGAGCGGATCGGGATAGACCGGTCGCTCTTGCCGGACCTTCACCGTTGTGAAACCGTCGTGGGCGAGGTTACCCGCGAGGCGGCGGCTGAAACGGGACTGGCCGCCGGAACGCCGGTAGCGGCAGGTCAGGTTGATTGCAATGCAGGTTGGGTTGGCGCCGGGGCTATCCAGGAGGGTGACATTCAGATGAACCTGGGCACCTGCGGCAATTTCGGCATCATTCACAGGGATGCAGAATTTCACCGCAGCATGATCGCCTTCGCATATACCACCGACTCGGAGAACACGTACATCACCGTCCCCACCACGACCACCGGCGGGCAGTTGATCCGCTATATGAGGGACAACTTCTTTTCGCTCGAACTTGCCGGCGAGAGGGGCACGGGGGTCGACACTTACGACCGGATCAACAGCGAAGCTCAGGATGTGCCGCCGGGCAGCGAGGGGCTGGTAGTCCTGCCGTTTCTGATGGGCGAACGCACGCCGATCTGGGACGTGCACGCGCGGGGCACGGTGTTCGGACTGTCTATGAACCACACCCGGGGCCACGTCATCAGGGCGATGATGGAGGCCGTAGCGTATGCATTGTACGATTCGTTTGACATTATCCGAGGGACCGGGCGCAGGATAAACTCGCCAATCGTGCTCAACGAAGGCGGCGCCAAGAGCCCGTTGTGGCGGCGGATCATCACGGACGTATTCGATGTACCGACGGTACTGGTCAAGCGGCGAACCGGCGCACCTTTCGGCAATGCGATTCTTGCGGGGGTGGCGACCGGCCTGTTCAAGGATTTTTCCATTGCGCGAGAGTGGACGGAGTACATCGAGCCGATGGAGCCGGATAGAGAAAACCACCAGATGTACATGGAGTATTTCGGTCTGTACAAGAGGCTCTACGATCACCTCCGGGACGATTACCGCACCCT
>Ga0334883_1001375_pt1 | contig 36544 bp, 34 predicted proteins | sample GraSluR1_MG_6_FD_207230 | JGI IMG/M metagenome (GOLD analysis project Ga0334883, IMG submission 207230) | Sludge microbial communities from methane-producing bioreactor in Wageningen University, Netherlands - Granular Sludge_09_05-R1 | ecosystem: Engineered > Bioreactor > Anaerobic >...
GATCCGCTCGAACCGGTGCTGACCGGGCTGGAGCTGAGGTACGCGGTGGAGATCCAGCGCTGGGTGCCGTCGATGCTGACCTGGCTGTAGCCGTTCTCGGTGACGCCGGTGAGCTCGACCTCGGTGTTGGGGCTCAGCACCTGCACGACGCGGTAGTCGAGGCCGGGTCCGGTACGCAGATTCACGTCGTCGGAGACATAAGCGGTCTCGGTCTCAATGGTCTGGTTGTCGCCCTCGTCCGTGGCCTGCTCGTCGCCTCCGTTGGTGGCCTCGTCGCCTTCGTCCGTACCCTCATCGCCACCGGCGGCCTGGCCGGTCGACAGGTACCTGGTGGCGACCCAGGCGTCCTGGCCGGCATAGCTGATCGGAGTCCATCCGTCGTTGTCGCCGCCGCGAGTGGCGACAGACTCGCCGGTGCTCAGCACGGCAATCACGTTGTAGTCGGTGCCCGGGCCGGTGCGCACATTGAGCGCGGTAGTGGCCGTTGCGTCCCCAGCGCTCTGGTCGCCGGTGGCAGGAGCCTCGGTGGAGGAGCCGAATGACAGGTACGCGGCGTAGACGAAGGCGTTGCGTCCGTTGTACGAGACCGGAATCCAGCCGCCGGCCTGCGATCCGGTGATGGCCACCGACTCGCCGACCTCGAGGGTGCCGAGGATGCTGGCAAGAGTCGAGGCGCCGGCGCGCACATTCAGCGGGGCGGTTGCGGTGGCTGTGCCGCCGGAGGCCGAGTCGATGCCGCCGAGGCTGGTATAGGCCGAGAAGACCCACGCATCCTGGCCGTTGTAGCGGATCGGGGTCCACTCGCCCTGCGGATCGCCGCGGCGCTCCACCTGCTCGCCGGACGACAGCACTCCGAGGACCTTGGAGTTGGTCGTAGGCTCCAGGCGCACATTGAGCGATGCGGTCGCGGTGACGGTGTCATTGAACGCGATTGCGACCTGCGGGATGATGACGGCGCCCGTCAGGAGCGTGCCGGTTGCGACGATGCCGGCAATTCTCGCGCGGGTCTTTCTGCTGAATGCCATGAATCCGGGTCCCTTCGACGCGTGGTCGTGCGGTAGCCGAGGTTCGTGCGGCGTCTTCCCCGGTCACACGTCGTGTGACCACGCCTAGCCCGGCCGTCTTTGGGACGGTAAGTGGATCGGGTGAGCTATGGCTAGCCCCCTGAGAGTTTCCTTAACACTCAACATTCATATGGCAAGCAAAGATGAAAAACCTATTGGGCTCAACCCCAACTAGAGGTTCAGGCGTCCTGGAGCCCGCTACGAAACCGGACAGGCAACTCCGGTTCGGATGTGACAGTCGTAGCCGCCGGGGTTCGCATCGAGGTACTGCTGGTGGTAGTCCTCGGCGTAGTACCAGGGCTTCGCCGGCTCGATGGCGGTGGTGATCTGCCCGTAGCCCGCATCGGTCAGCGCGTGCTGGTACTCGGAACGCACTCGCTCAGCAGTATCTTGCTGGGCGTCCGAAACCGTGAAGATGGCGGAACGGTATTGCGTCCCGATGTCGTTGCCCTGACGATTGCCCTGGGTCGGGTCGTGGTTCTCGAAGAAGACCCGCACCAGATCGGCGTAGCTGATCTTGGCGGGGTCGAAGACGACCCGGACGGTCTCAGCATGCCCGGTCAGGCCGGTGCAGACCTGCTGGTAGCTGGGGTTCGGGGTGTATCCGCCCTGATAGCCCACGGCGGTGGACAGCACGCCGGGCTGTTTCCAGAACAGTTTCTCGGCACCCCAGAAGCAGCCGAGGGCAAAGTAGGCTGTCTCGGCTCCCGGATGGTCTGCGTTCAGGGGCTCGCCGAAGATCCGGTGGGTCCGGCTGGCGTCCAGCACCGGAGTGTCACGCCCTGACAAGGCAGTCTCTGCGTTGACTGTGACAGGCTTCCCGAATCCGAACATGCCCCAAGCCTAGGAAGCTCGACCAAAGTCCGGCCACGCGATCATAGCCCTGCCTCGTCGAACTGGGCGGCGGCCAGTTCACGTCCGAGTTCGATGATCCGCGCAGCATCGTTGAAGTCGAAGATGGTGGCGGTACTCGCGGGCACCTCGATGTGAATATCCGGAGGGTTGACCGCTACCCGCGAGGCCTGAATCCGTTCCTGCATGACATCCAGCGACATGGTGATCATGTCCACCAGATCGAGGTCGTTGGGCAGCGGATCAAAATGGTTCAGGACGCTGGCTGGGCGCGACCTCGTCGGTAGCACCTCTGAGATGCGTTCCTGGAGACGATTCAATGCAGTGGGAGTGGTCTCTCCCGATTCTTCGGACGAAACCTCGATCGCGCCACCGAATTCACGGCCGCGCTCGCGTCCGAACAAGGACACGGCCACCGTCAGATCGGTGTCCAACCGCAGCGAAGTCTCCATCGGAAGCGGATTGACCAGACCGCCGTCGACCAGCAGCCGTCCATGCAACATGACCGGTTTGAAGACCGACGGCATCGCGATGGACGCCCGGATCGCCACAAGCAGCGGGCCGGTGTGGAACCAGATCTCGCGGTGCGCCAGCAAGTCGGTCGCCACCGCCGTGTACGGGATGGCCAGGTCCTCGATGCGCACGTTGCCGATGATGCGTTCCAGCAGGCTCATCACCCGGTCGAGCTTGATCAGGCCCGGAGCATTCAGGGAGGGGCGCGCCATCATCAAGACATCGGTGCGTGACAGTCGCAAGGCGGTCTCCGTCAGCTCTTGGAGGCGCCCGGCCGCGTAGGCCCCGCCGACCAGCGCCCCCATGGACGCGCCGGCGACGGCGACGATCTCGTGGCCTCGCGACTGCAGCTCCTCGATGGCACCGATGTGGGCATAGCCACGGGCGCCTCCCGAGCCAAGCACCAGCGATATTCTCATGGTCACTCCCGAGCGTGGTTGAGGTCCCAGTCGATACCAGTCTGCCCCTGGGCGGCTAAGGCCTCGTTCGCCCGGCTGAACGGGCGGGAGCCGAAGAACCCGGCGCTGGCCGACAGTGGCGAAGGATGGGCCGACGCGATGATCGGGACGTCGGCGGCGGCCAGCATCGGGGTGAGCGACTGGGCATCGCGTCCCCACAAGATGGCCACCAGCGGACCGCCGCGGGCGGCCAGCGCCTCGATGGCGGCCTGGGTGACCGGCTCCCAGCCCTTGCCGCGATGAGAGGCAGAATGTCCGGGCTGCACGGTCAGGCACCTGTTGAGCAGCAGCACACCCTGGTTGAACCAGCCGGTCAGATCGCCATGGTCGACCGGGGCGATGCCCAGATCGGACTGCAACTCCTTGTAGATGTTGATCAACGATTTCGGCAGCGGCCGCACGGAGCGGTCCACCGCGAAACTGAGCCCGATCGGATGCCCGGGCGTGGGGTATGGGTCCTGGCCGACGATCAGCACCCGGACATCGGCCATCGGCCGGCTGAATGCTCGAAGCACCTTGTCGCCCGCGGGCAGATAGTTGCGACCGGCCGCCAGTTCGGAACGCAGGAAGGCGCCCATCTGATGAATCCGGGGCTCTTGGTCTGCCAGTGCGTCGGCCCAGTCGGGGGCCATCAGCTCGGAAATAGGGCGCGGATTCATGCCAGTCAGGCTATCTGTTGGCTTCGTCTGTGGCTCGACTGTTCACAGAAGTGCTATGCCTGCGCTCGGCGCAGACCGCTCGCCGACCAGGCGCCGAGGACGGCCATCAACGCCGCGCCGATACCGAAGGCGATCGGCAGGGGGTAGTGATCCGCAAGAGCCCCCACGGCCAGCGGCCCGATGATCGAACCAAGATCGGATGCCATCTGGAAGACCGCGACCGGGGTGCCGCCGGTACCGGCGGTGGCGTCGCCCACCATCGCGGTCGGAGCCGTCGACATGACCGCCGAGCCGGCGCCGAAGACACACAGGGAAACCACGAGCCAGGCCATGTTGGGTGCGAACGGGATCAGCGCCGACGATGCCGCGCACATCACCAACCCGGCGGCCAGCATCGGACGCCGCCCCCAGGTGTCGACCAGTCGTCCGGCGGGCTGCAGCAGCACGGCCTGGACGATCGCCGCGACCGCGAAGGCCAGTCCGGTCCACGAGGTCGGCCGGTCCAGCACCTCCACCACCAACAGCGGGACCAGCGTGGAGCGCGCACCCTGGGCCTGCCAGCCGGTGGTGAAGTTGGCCGCGCAGGCCAGCCGATAGCCCGGACGCCGCCAGACATCGGCAAGGGCCAGCACAGCCTCGCCGGTCTTGTCGGCAGGAGTCACCGTCCGGCGGCTGAGCAGCGCGAGACCCGCGCCGCCGGCCAGCACCAGAGTGGCCGCGTAGAAGAAGAAAGGCGCCCTGATCGAGATCGCGGCCAGTAGCCCGCCGACGGCCGGGCCGGCCATGCCTCCGATCAGGAAGCCTCCGGAGTACAAGGCGCTGGCGCGACCGCGCAGCTGCGGGCCGACGCTGGCCAGCAGCAGGCTCATCGCGGCCACCGAGAACATCGCGGATCCGATGCCGCCCACCCCGCGCAACACGAGCAGCTGCAGATAGCTCTGCGACAATCCGGCGCCGACGGTGCTGAGTGCCACGATTCCAATACCCGACCCCAGGGCCACCCGCTCACCGATCGCCCGGTTCAGGCGCCCGCAGAACGGTCCCATCGCCAATCTGGCCAGCGCGAACGCGCTGATGACCGCACCCACCTGGAACTGACTGACCGAGAAACTGCGGGCGAACACCGGCAGCACCGGCACCATCACGCCGAATCCGATGGCCACCAGCAAAGCGACCAGCGAGAGCACCCAGACGTCGCGGGGCATCTGGTCGGTCGACAGGTGTGGCACCCCCACAGGTTAGGTCATCGGCCCTCGGCCACCGGGCTCCTATGCTTGAGACGTCGCTCAACCTGGAGGTTTACCGATGACTCCCGCATCCGGGGCCACCCCCGCCGAATCCCTGACTCCGGTCACGCCACAATCCGACGACATCGCTCTAACACCGAAGTGGCTGCGAATTGGGGCCAGTTGGGGTTGGCGCTTCTTGGTCATCGCCGCCGTGACCGTGGTGCTGTGGCAGATCGGAGCACGACTGAGCCTGATCGTCGTGCCACTGATTCTGGCGGTCCTGTTCACATCCGGGCTCAGTCCGTTCGCGGAATGGCTCATCTCCAAGGGCTGGCCGCGCTGGCTGGGCAGCCTCACCGCGCTGCTTTCGCTGGTCCTGGTCATCCTCGGCTTGCTTTTCCTGGTCGGTGCGCAGGTCGCCCTGCAGTCGTCCCAGCTGGTAGCCGCTGCGACCGAAGGCGTCAAGAGCCTGCTGAGCTGGCTGGCCACCGGGCCTTTGCAGGTCAGCGACGACCAGGTCAACCAATGGATCAACCAGATCGTCACCTATGCCCAGCAGTCTTCGGAGCAGATCGCCTCCGGGCTGGCCAGTGCGGGTTCGACGGTCGGCTCATTCTTCGCGGGCCTGGCGACCTGCCTGTTCGCCACCTTCTTCTTCCTCAAGGACGGTCACCGCATCGTCAATTCCTTCGAACGCATTATTCCTACCCATGCGGTCAGCGCCATCGAACCGTCGATGCGCGGCGGTTGGACATCGCTCACCTCGTACGTGCGTGCCGCGGTGATCGTCGCCGGGATCGACGGTATCGGCGCCGGCTTGGGAGCGTTGTTCCTCGGTTCGAATCTGTGGCTTGCCATCACGGCCTTCACCTTCGTCTGCTCCTTCGTCCCGCTGCTGGGCGCGCTGGTCGCGGGCACCGTCGCCACCCTGGTGGTGCTGGTGACCCTCGGCTTCGTCAAAGCGATCATCATGCTGATCGTCTTCGTCTTGGTGATGTCGATCGAATCGCACGTGCTGCAGCCGCTGGTGCTCGGCAAGGCGGTCGAGATCCATCCGCTGATCGTGCTGCTGGGCATCTCGGCAGGTGCGATCATCGCGGGCATCACCGGGGCACTGTTCGCCATTCCCCTGGTGGCCTTCGTCAACGGCTGCATCAAGGGTGCCGAACTCGACGAAGCGGAAAGGGCTCGCCGGAGTCGCGGTCTCAGCTTGCCCCGATCACGCCCTGAAGCATCGGGGTCCCCATTCCGATGGGGGCGGCGCGGGGCTAAGTTGGACGCATGAGTGACTCCGCGGAGCTGAACCGCATCCTGAGTGACCTTGCCGACGGCACGATCGATGCCGACCAGGCTGCCCGCCGCATCGCCGATCTGGACAGGCCAGCCGAGCGGCCACAGGTGTCGCCCGAATCCTTGTACGACAGCCGGCCCGCCCGGGCGCTGGCCGACGATTCGGCGGATGCCGATGAGACCGCGGAGCAATCTGCGTCCGCAAGCAGCGACGATGCCGGCCGGGCTGAGGATCAGGCCGCCGAAGCTCCGGGCGAGCCGGACGAGGCATCGTCCGTCGATGACGGCAGCGCCCCGGATGCCGAATCGCCCACCCATGAGACCGGCCCCGCTGGTGGCCCATCGGAACACAACCTCTTCGATATCCAGTTGGACGATGTCGCCGCCGTGGCGGGTGAGGTCTTCCGCGACGCCGGTGACATCGCTCGCGGCGCCTGGCAGCGACTCGGGGAGTTCGCCAGCAGCGTCCTTCCCGGCGACATCGCCGCGGCGGTCCCCGAACCACCGCACTTCGCGCCACCGCCGGGTGCCCCGCGTCCAGCAGCCGGCAAGGCAGTCGAGAAACTGATCGTCCGTTCGGTCGGGCGCCGGGTGCGCATCGTCGGCGACCAGCGAATCGCGACGATCTCGGTCGACGGGCCGCACACCGTGCGTCGCCAGGGCACCACACTGGAGATCAGCACCGAGGGCGAGCTGGGCATCAACACGAGTGGCTTCAGCCTGGTCAGGCCGCCGCGATCGGTGGACGACCTGCGGGTGCTCGGATTCGGCAAAGAACTCACGGTGCGCGTCAATCCGTCCATTGCGGTCGACGCCGAGGTGACCGGAAACAAGCTGACCACCGTCGGGGTACCCAGGCTGGGCAGCATCCGGGTCAGCGTCGGGCAAGCCAGCCTCAGCGATGTCGTCGAAGTCAGCGACGCCCTGATCCAAGCGGGCAGTGCTTCGCTGGCCGGCCCGCTCAGCGAGGGACGCTCCCGCATCAAGGTCGAATCGGGGAACCTCTCGGTGCGGCTGACGCACGGGGCGAACGTGACAGTCCGCTCACAGACTCAACTCGGCCGGATCAGCTGGCCGGGCGACTCCCAGGCAACCCTCGACGAATACGTGGTCGGCAACGGATCGGCTCAACTCGAGATCGGCGTGGTGATGGGCCGAGTCGTCATCAAAGTGGACGACTGATGCTCCACATGGACGACTGACGCTTCATCGGGCCGGGTCCAGGTCTATGCCGGGTAGCGCTCAGACCTTCCCGCCCGGGGCCGTGCCGGACGAATGCAGCGTGGATAGCGCCTGGACCGGATCGACCACCATGACGCCGCTCTTGGGACCGGACTGGCGTGCGATCCAGCGGGCGAGCGTCGACAGCGAGACGTTCACCGCAAGGTAGATCAACAGCACGACGATGAAGATCGAGAACGAGTAGCGGGTCGACCCGAAGTAGTCCTTGAGCTGATTCGAGATGCGCAGGATCTCGGGGTAGGCGACCACGTAGGCCAGCGAGGTGTCCTTCAGCAGCACCACCAGCTGCGCCACGATGATCGGCAGCATCTGCCGGAAGGCCTGCGGGAACTCGATGTAGATCCGGGTGGCGAACGGCGTCAGCCCCAGTGACAGGCCGGCTTCGCGTTGGCCCTTGGGCAGCGCCTGCAGCCCGGCGCGCAGCGCCTCGCCGATGATCGCGCCGTTGTAGACGGTCAACGCCAGCACGACAGCGACGTAGCCACCGGTGCCCAGTGCCAGCAGGATGAACAGCATCATCAACAGCACCGGCATGCCGCGGAAGAACTCCAGCACGACCGTCGCCGGCACTCGGATCCAGACCTGACGGGCAGTCCGGGCGAAGCACAGCACGATGCCGAGGAGGATGGCGAGCACGGCGGCCAGGCCGGCCGCCCGCAAGGTGCCCATGAGCAGGCCGCGGATCAGCAGGCCCTTCCAGACCTCGCTCTCGGTGAAGATGTCCCAGCGTTCGGGACTCCACACACCGGTCAACTGAATACCGTTGACGGTCGTGCGGGGCTGGCCCAGCGCCCAGATGAGCCAGATGAAGGCTCCGGCGAGCACGACACCAGCGACGATCGACACGATTCGCGACAGTCTCCTGGTTCTCGGGCCGGGGGCGTCATACAGGACGCTCGGAGCGGCTGCACTCATCGCTGCATCGCCACCTTCCGTTCAACGACGCCGGCCAGCTGGCCGAGCGGGATGGTGATGATCAGATAGCAGGCGGCAATACCGAGCAGGATGGGGACGACCGCGTCCCCGTTGTTGTTCACCAGCGTCTTGGACACCGCGAACAGCTCGACGACCAGGAATCCGCCGGCCACCGAGGTGTTCTTGGTCAACGCGATGAACACATTGATCAGCGGCGGCACCACCATCCGCAGCGCCTGCGGCAAGATGATCAGCGATATCGTCTGACCGAATCTCAGGCCGAGCGATCTGGCGGCTTCGGCCTGACCGATCGGGACCCCGTTGATGCCCGAGCGGATGGCCTCGGCGACGAACGCGGAGGTGTAGAGGCTGAGCGCGATGTAGGCGCCGATTTTCGAGTCGATGCCTGCCTGAAGCGCTGGCAGCACCACGATGATGAAGAAGAAGAGCAGCGTCAACGGGGTGTTGCGCATCATCTCGGTATAGCCAGTAGCGATGAGGCGCAAGCTGCCGATCGGGGAGATCCGCATCAACGCGATCAGCGTTCCGATAAGGAGTGCGCCCAGCCCGCCGACGAACAGGAGTTCCAGGGTCACTTTGAATCCGGCCCAGTACTGGTCGAGGTTTGCGAGTACGGCGTGCACGGGCACCTCCTTCGGTGATGTGCTCGTCCCGGACACCTCGCTGAGGGCGAGGCGTCCGGGACGGCGGATATATCAGTAGCGATCGATTTCCGGCGGCTCGGGAGTCGGCAGAACCGTACCCGCAGTCTTCTTCCAGGCTTCTTCCCAGCGTCCATCCGTGAAGGAGGCTTCCAGGGTGTCGTTGATGAAGGCCCGGAACTCGTCGTCGCCCTTGGCCAGGCCGATGCCATAAGGCTCGGAGGTGAACGTACCGTCGGTGACCTCGAACTCGTCGGGATTCTGGCTGACCAGGCCCGCGAGAATCACGTTGTCGGTAGTCAGAGCCTTCGCCTGTCCGGTACGGATCGGCTCGAGGCAGTCGGAGTACTTGTCGACGGTGATGACATTGTTGGTGTACTCGCGAATGTTCTTCTCGGACGTGGATCCGGTCACGGTGCAGATGACGTTGTCACCGAGGTTTTCGGGATCGGTGATGTTGTTCGGGTTGCCCTTCGGCACCAGGAATGACTGACCGGCGATGTAGTAGGGACCGGCGAAGTCGACGACCTGCTTACGCGTGTCGTTGATCGTGTAGGTGGCGACCACGATATCGACCTGGCCGTTCTGGATGAACGGCTCACGGTTTTGGGAAACGGTCTCCACCCACTGGATCTTGTCGGCTGAGATACCGAGTTCGTCGGCGATGATCTTGCCGATCTCGACATCGAAACCCTCGGGAGTGCCGTCCGGGCCGGCCAGCCCGAACAGGGGCTGATCGAACTTGGTGCCGATCTTGATGGTGCCCGCATCGGCCAGCCTGGCCATTGTGGTTCCCTCGGCGAAGGTCTTCTCGGAGCTGGCTGACCCCCCCGAGCTTCCGCCACAGGCACTTAGCGCTAACGCCGTCGTCAGTGCCACGACACCCGCGGCGATTCTGTTGAGCTTCATTGAGGCTCCTTTCGTTTGGTAGGGCTTTAACTGAGGATCTTTGACAGGAAGTCCTTCGCACGATCCGACTTCGGAGCGGAGAAGAACTGGTCGGGCGGCGACTGCTCGACGATCGCGCCGTCGGACATGAAGACAACTCGATCGGCCGCCTTCTTCGCGAAGCCCATCTCGTGCGTGACTACCACCATCGTCATGCCGGACCTGGCCAGCCCGATCATGACATCGAGCACCTCGTTGATCATCTCGGGGTCGAGCGCGCTGGTGGGTTCGTCTAGCAGGATGAGCTTGGGATCCATCGCCAGCGATCGCGCAATGGCGACACGTTGCTGTTGGCCGCCGGACAACTGAGCGGGCAGCTTGTTCGCATGGTCGGCGACACCCACCCGAGTCAGCAGTTCCATCGCGCGCTTCTCGGCGTCCTTCTTGGACAGCTTGTGCACTTTGATGGGGGCGAGGGTGACGTTCTCCAGGACTGTCTTGTGCGCGAAGAGGTTGAAGGCCTGGAAGACCATGCCGACATCGCTGCGCAGCTTGGCGAGCGCCTTCCCTTCTTCGGGAAGCAGCACGCCATCGATGCGGATCTCGCCAGAGTCGATCGTCTCCAGCCGGTTGATCGACCGGCACAGCGTCGATTTGCCCGAACCGGACGGACCGATAACGATCACGACCTCGCCCTTGTGCACGTCGAGATCGATGTCCTTGAGCACATGGTGGGTGCCGAAATACTTGTTAACACCGCGCATCTCAACGAGGGGTCGTTCGGTAACGGGCACTGGCATATGGTGCACACTACGACCAGTCGCCGGGCTCCGAGGCCAATTGGGGCGGCACGGGGGAATAGTTAGCAAGACCGTAACCTGCGTAGAGGTCACCGAGTAGGGTCTGGCTATGGGGACGAAGTTGCTTGCGTTGTTGGACGGCACACTGGCCGATCCCGCCCTGCCGATCTTGCGTGCCGATGACGAAGGTGTCACGCGCGGCGACGGCATTTTCGAGGCGTTGCTGGTAGTGGACGCTCAGCCACGCGATCTCGATGCGCATCTGGCCCGGTTCGCGGTGTCAGCCGACAAACTCGAGCTGCCCGCTCCCGATGAGGCAGGCTTCCGTCGTGCTACCGACGCACTGCTCGAGGCGTGGAACTGGAAAGCCGATCGCGAGGCCGTGCTGCGTTTCTTCTGGACTCGGGGGCCCGAGGGCACCAGCGAGCCCAATGCGTGGGCGATCATTGCACCGCTGGACGAGGCGCTGCGGCGCCAGCGCAGCGCCGGTGTCAGGGTGATGCTGCTGGACCGCGGCTTCGAACCCGTGCCGGTCGAGAACCAGCCCTGGCTGCTGCCCGGCGCCAAGTCGCTGTCCTACGCGGTCAACATGGCGGCCAAACGCTACGCGCGCGAGCGTGGCGCCGAGGATGTCGTCTTCTACTCACCGTCCGGCAGGTTGTTGGAGGGGCCGACCTGCAGTGTCGTGCTCGACATCGACGGCGTGCTGCACACTCCGCCGTTCGAGGCGATCCTGCGCTCCATCACCGTCCAGACGCTCTTCCAGCAGGCGCCGGCTGAGGGGCTGGACGTGCAGTTCAGCGTGCTTGATCGCTCTGACTTCGAGCGTTGCCGTGGTGCCTGGCTGTTGTCGAGCACTCGAGTGCTGACTCGTATCACCCATGTGGACGGCCACCCGCTGCCGGCGAGTCTGCTCGACTCAACGTTGAAAAGGATGCTGGGAGTGCCATCGCGGTAGACGGCACTCCCAGCAGATGGAGTAGTAGTTGTGGGGTCGAACGACCAGGGTGGGTCAGCCCTCGAAGGGTGCGACGTCCAAGATGGTGACCTCGATGTTGCGGCCGTTGGGGGCCTTGTAGCTCACCTTGTCGCCCTTGGCGGCACCGAGCACGGCCCCACCGAGGGGGGACTGGGGGCTGAAGACATGGGTCTCGATCTCCTCGTCCAGCGCGAGCATCTCGCGTGAGCCGAGCAGGAAGGTCTCTGTGTCGTCCTCGTCGTCGAAATACGCGATGGTCACCAGGGTGCCGACGCAGACCTCATTCGGGTCGGCCGGGGCATCTCCGACCTGCGCGGTGCGAAGCATCTGCTCCAGCTGGGCGATCCGCCCCTCCATCTGGCCCTGCTCGTCGCGGGCCGCGTGATATCCGCCGTTTTCTGACAGGTCACCTTCTTCGCGAGCCGCAGCGATCTTGGCAGCCACCTCGGGGCGTCCATGCGTCTTGAGGTGGTCCAGCTCGTTCGACAGCTTCTCGAAAGCGTCACGTGTCAGCCACACCGTCTCTTGCTCAACCATCGCCCCAGTCTAACCATTTGGTCACCTGGGCGGGCTTTCAGTCCGACAGACGGGGCTTTCCGGCCGGCAGTGAAACGCGTGGTCGAGCGCTGGGCCCGTTAGGCACAATGGTGACTATGTCCTCCGTTCCCCTCACCGCTCAAGCAGCCGATGGCGAGCAGTTGCGGCTGCTGCACGTTCACGCCCATCCCGACGACGAATCCAGTAAGGGAGCGGCCACGACCGCAAAGTACGTGGCCGAAGGCGTCCGCGTGGTGGTGGCGACCTGCACCGGAGGGGAACGCGGGTCGGTGCTCAACCCGAAGATGGACCGGCCCGAGGTGTGGGAACACATCGCCGACGTCCGCAAGGCCGAGATGACCAAGGCCCGCGAAATCCTCGGGGTCGAGCAGGTGCCCCTGGGTTTCATCGACTCCGGTCTGCCCGAGGGCGAGCCACTACCTCCGCTACCCGAAGGATGCTTCGCCCTCTACGATCCGGCTGTTGCCGCCGAACCGCTGGTCAAGCTCATCCGGGAGCTGCGTCCACATGTGCTGACCACCTACGACGAGCAGGGTGGCTACCCGCATCCGGACCACATCCAGTGCCATCGGGTGAGCATGGCCGCGCTCGTCCAGGCTGCGGACCCGCAATACCGGCCGGATCTCGGTCCCATCTGGTCGGTGCCGAAGGTGTACTACCAGATGGGTTTCCATCGGCTGCGCTACGCGGCGCTGGACGCGGCCATGCACGAGATGGGCATGGATTCGCCCTATGCGGAGTGGCTGGCCCGCTGGGACGACACCAACTATGAGCACCGGATTACCACCCGGATCGCCTGCGCTGAATACTTCGAGGTCCGCGATGATGCGCTGCGCGCGCATGCATCCCAGATCGATCCCGACGGCATGTGGTTCTCGGTGCCCCTCGAGGTGCAGGCTCGCGCCTGGCCGACCGAGGACTGGCAGTTGGTCTACAGCGCGCTGCCCACGGTGATCCCCGAGGACGATCTGTTCGCCGGTCTGCGTCCGGTCGCACCCGACGAGCCGGACCCGTCCGCCCTGCGAGTGATCTGAGGCAGGCCGGCCGACCATCGATGAGCTTGGCTGCAGCCTCCGATTGGGGCACGGCCAGCGGGTAGGCTCTGGACTCATGAACCTGCGATGGCCTGAGTCCCAGCCGGTGCTGGGTGGTGACCCTGTCGCCCTGCGTAGTTGGCGTGCGTCCGATGTCGAGGCGGTCTACGCCGCTTGCCAGGACGAGACGCTGCAGAATTTCGCGAGCGTGCCGTCTCCCTACACGATGGCCGACGCCGAAGAGTTCATCGCCTTGGGAGCTGTCGTATGGCGAGAACACAGCGGCGTCAACTTCGCGATCACCGATGCGCTCGATGAGGTGATCGGAGCGATCACGCTGCAGAACTTCGTCGAAGTGGAGCTGACCTGCGAGGTCGCGTATTGGGTCGCGGACTTCGCGCGCGGCCAGCGGGTGGCTCGCCGGGCAGTCGAGCTGACCGCGCTGTGGGGGCATGAGGAGCTCGGTCTGGAGCAGTTGATCCTTAAGATTCAGCGGGAGAACACCGCGGCGCTCGCCGCGGCGCTGGCTGCCGGTGCTCGTCCGACCGGACTGACCGTCGACGAGGAGCACAAGGGAATCGTGCGCAACTACAGCATTTACGAGATCTGACGTGGCAGAACGGCTAGCACAAGCATCCAGCCCGTATCTTCGTCAGCACGCAAGCAATCCCATCGACTGGTGGGAGTGGGGACCCGAACCGTTCGCCGAAGCCGAGCGGCGCGACCTGCCCGTGTTTGTGAGCATCGGCTACTCGTCGTGCCATTGGTGTCATGTGATGGCCGCCGAGACGTTCAGCGATCCCGCGGTCGCCGCGCTGGTCAACGAGTCATTCATCGCGATCAAGGTCGACCGGGAGGAGCATCCCGACGTCGATCAGGCGTTCATGCGGGCGACCCAATCGCTGACCGGTCAGGGAGGCTGGCCCAACAGCGTCTTCTGCACGCCTGACGGGCGGCCCTTCTTCGCCGGCACCTATTTCCCTCCGCAGCCGCGCTTCGGCCTGCCGTCGTTCACCCAGCTGATCGAGACCCTCGCAGCTGCCTGGCGTGAACGCCGCCCCGAGGTTCTCGGGTCTGCGAGCGTGATCGTCAAGCGGCTCGCCTCGCTGGATCGTCCGCCGTTGCTGGGTGTGCCGGACGCCAACCTCGCCCCCGACCGGCTGCTCGAGTTGGTGCTGGCCGCCATGGACCCGCAGCACGGTGGATTCGGCACCGCCCCCAAGTTCCCGCAGGCGCCGGTGCTCGATGCGCTGTTCGTGCGCACCGAGCAGACGGCAAACGACAAGGCGCTGTTCGCTCTGGAAGCGATGGCGCGCGGCGGCATCCACGACCAGGTCGGCGGCGGTTTTCACCGCTATGCGGTCGACGAGGGCTGGGAGGTGCCGCATTTCGAGAAGATGCTCTACGACAATGCGCTGCTGCTCGGTACCTACACGCGCGGCTGGCTACGTGCAATACCCGATGACGGCACCGAGCAGCGAGAGATCTTCGAACGGGTGGCGCGCGGTATCGTCGGCTGGCTGGCCGATGAGATGCTGCTGCCCGGCGGCGGGTTCGCCGCCAGCCTCGACGCCGACTCCGACAACGAGGCCGGTGAGCATGTCGAAGGCGCCTACTACCTGTGGAGCCCACAGCTTTTCGACGAATACCTCGGCAAGGACTCCCGCTTTGCCCAGGGCGTCTTCCATGTGACCTATGGTGGCAACCTGCCGCGCGGCGCCCATGCACCCACCGACGGCAGTGGGCTGTCGACCCTGCAATTGCACGGGCTGCCGCATCCTGGACGACTGGCCAACATCATCGCGGTGCTGAAGGCGGTCCGCGACCGTCGTCCTCGTCCGGCACGCGATGAGAAGGTTCTGACAGCCTGGAACGGCTTGCTGGTCGACTCGCTCGTCCGTGCAGGCGTGGTCTTCGGGCAGCCCGAATGGTTGGACCTGGCGAGGGCCTGTGGACAGTATCTGTGGCGCAATCACTGGGACGAGCAGCGCCGGATTCTGGCCCGGAGCAGCCTGGCCACCGAAGAGGGGATCTCGCTGGGCCCCGATGGCGTGTGCTCCGACTACGCCAGCGCGGCGCTGGGCTTCCTGGCCCTGGCCCAACTGGGCGATGCTGTCTGGCTGCAACGGGCCGTCACGCTGCTCGATCGGGCCCTGGAGCTTTTCGGTGCCGACGACGGTGGCTTCTATGAGACCGCCGTCGGCGGCGACGTCTTGTTCGAGCGGACGAAGCGCCTCAGCGATGAGGAACTCCCCAGCGCCACCTCGATCATGGAGATCGCCCTGCGTGCTGCCGCCCGGCTCGCCGAGCGCCCGGATCTGGAGGACCGGGCCGATCGGGCGGCGCGCGCGCTGCGTCCGGTGCTGGCCCAGGCACCCCAATTGAGTGGTTGGGGACTGGCCAGTCTGCTGGCGCGTTCGGAGGCCGATCGCGGTTGGGGTCCGGCCGAGATCGTCATCGTGGGCGCCGCAGCCGACCCCACGTCCCCGTTGGTCAAGGCCGCCTGGCGGCTCGCGCCTTGGGGCAGCATCGTGGTCGACGGCCCTCAAGAAACCGAAGGCTTCGGCGAGTTGTTCACCGGCCGCGCGCAGTTGGACGGCGAACCCGCGGCCTATGTCTGCCGCGGTCAGGCCTGCCAGCTGCCGGTCAGCGACTGGTCGCAGCTGCGGGCTCTGCTCTGGGAGACCGACTAGCCACACCCGAGCCCGGGGTGGGCGAGTGGCTCAGGCGCCGTAGCGACGTTCGCGCTGCTCGTAGTCACGCAGCGCGCGGTAGAAGTCGACCTTGCGGAAATCGGGCCACAGCGCCTCGCAGAAGTAGAACTCGCTGTGCGCGGACTGCCACATCAAGAAACCGCTCAGCCGCTGCTCGCCCGAGGTACGGATGATCAGGTCGGGGTCGGGCTGGCCGCGGGTGTACAGATGCTCCGAGATCTGATCAACTTCAAGATTGTCGGCAAGCTCGGCGAGCGTGGTTCCCTTCGCAGCCTCCTCGGCCAGCAGCGACCGGACGGCGTCGGCCAACTCGTGGCGTCCTCCGTAGCTGACAGCGACGTTGACGTGCATGCCCGGGCGCCTACGGGTGAGCGCTACGGTCGCGCGTAGGGAGTCCGCGATTTCGTCGGGCAGTAAACCGAGGTCACCGACCACCATGACGCGGTAGTCGTCCGCCGCGGCCAGGTCCCTGACGAGTTGGACGATCACCTCGAGCAAGGGCATCAGCTCGTCGTTCTGGTCGCGACGCAGATTGTCGGTCGACAGCACCCACAACGTCACGACCTGGATGCCGATCTCGTCGCACCACGCGACGAACTGCTTCAGCTTGCTGGCACCGGCCTGATAGCCGGCGGCCAGTGGCAGATCCGGAGCATTGGCGCGCGCCCAACGGCGGTTGCCGTCCGCCAAGACAGCAACATGCCGGGGCAAGGCACTGGGACGCAGTTGCCTGCGCAGCCGGGTCTCGTAGACGCGGTAGGCCACCTTCTTGAGCTCACGCGGCATGAGGTCGAACGCCCGGGTGATTCCGGACTGTACGTTGGCCATTGCCATGGGCCTAATTAAACCGCGTTGCGTGATCGGCGTTTCTTCGGGGCGCAACCTACGGTACCGTAGGTTCTGTGAATCGCGCTGTTGCTCAGTCCAAGGTCTCGACCCTGCCACCGGAGACCAAACCGAGGCTGCGTGGCTGGCTGCACTTGGTCAACACGCCGATCTCCCTTGTCGGCGGATTGATCCTGATGATCGCGGCGGACACCGTCCCGTTGCGAATCGCCTGCGCGATCTGGACGGTGACCGCCCTCATGCTGTTCGGCAACTCGGCGGTCTACCACCGCGGGCACTGGAGCGACCGGGTTTCGGCGGTCCTGCGTCGTATCGATCACTCGAATATCGCGATCTTCATCGCAGGCACCTACACCCCGCTGGCGGTCGCCTTGCTGAGCGGCGCATCGCGCATCGTGCTGCTGAGCCTGATCTGGGGGGCGGCTGCGGTGGAGGTGCTGTTCCGAGTGCTGTGGATGGACGCTCCGCGCTGGCTCTATGTCGCCCTGTATCTGGTGATGGGCTGGGCTGCCGTCTTCTGGATGCCGCAGCTGATAACGGCCGGCGGCGCAGCGGTCGGCATTTTGATGATCATCGGCGGGCTGTTCTATTCCGTCGGCGCCATTGTCTACGCACTCAAGCGTCCCAATCCCAACCCGGCATGGTTCGGTTTTCACGAGATCTTCCACGCCGGGACGGTGCTGGGGGCCATGTGCCACTGGGTCGCTATCCTCATCGCCATCTTGTGACCGGTCGCTCCACCGTCGGCGACACTCTTCCGGCGGTGGCCAAGCCCGGCGCCGTGAGCTGGCGAAGCGACAGACGGGCGATTGAAGATGAACAATTTGCTACGCAGCGCGTGGAATGGCCCCGCGCGCCCGGCTGGGCATCTAGCGTCGAGGTATGGAGCGAGTTGCTACCAAGACCTATGTCGTTGATACCTCGGTGCTGCTCAGTGATCCGCACGCTGTGCTGCGTTTCGCAGAGCATGATGTCGTGCTACCGATCGTGGTGATCACCGAACTTGAGGCCAAGCGTCATCATCCCGAACTCGGCTACTTCGCCCGCAGCGCTCTTCGCCTGCTGGACGATCTGCGCCAGAGCGAGGGCCGTCTCGATGAGCCGATTCGGGTCAACGCCGAGGGCGGGCGCCTGAACATCGAACTCAACCACACCAATCCCGAGCTGTTACCGGCGGGATTCAGGCTGGGTGATAACGACTCGCGGATCCTCGCCGTCGCGCAGAACTATTCCGCTGAGGGACACGACGTCGTCGTGGTCAGCAAGGACCTGCCGATGCGGGTCAAGGCGGCGGCGATGGGCCTGAAGGCGGAGGAGTACCGCAACGAGCAGGTCGCCGATTCCGGCTGGACCGGGATGACCACCATCGAGGTGGCCTCCGATGTCATCGACAAGATCTACGGGGTGGGCTCGGTCGAACTGCCCGACGCCGATGAGATCATCGTGAACTCTGGTGTGGTGCTGCGTTCACCTACCAGCAAGGCCCTGGGACGCAAGCTGCCCGATGGCCGCATCAAGGCGGTGCGCACCGATCTGGAGGCGTTCGGGGTGCGCGGACGCAGCGCCGAGCAGCGGGTGGCGCTGGATCTGCTGCTCGATTCGACTGTCGGCATCGTCAGCCTGGGCGGGCGCGCCGGGACGGGCAAGTCGGCGATGGCCCTGTGCGCGGGACTCGAACTCGTGATGGAGCGCCGTGAGTTCTCCAAGGTGATGGTCTTCCGGCCGCTGTACGCCGTCGGCGGCCAAGAGCTGGGCTACCTACCGGGCAACCAGGACGAGAAGATGAACCCCTGGGGTCAGGCTGTTCATGACACGCTCAGCTCGGTGACCAGCAAGTACGTCATTGAGGAGCTGGAACAGCGCGAGATGCTCGAAGTGCTGCCGCTCACCCACATCCGCGGGCGCTCGCTGCACGATGCTTTCGTGATCGTGGACGAGGCCCAGTCGCTGGAGCGCAACGTTCTGCTGACCGTGCTGAGCCGTATCGGACAGAACTCGCGGGTCGTGCTCACCCATGACGTTGCCCAGCGCGACAACCTGCGGGTCGGACGCCACGACGGTGTCGCCGCGGTGGTGGAGCGGCTCAAAGGCAACCCGCTGTTCGCGCATGTCACGCTCACCCGCTCGGAGCGCTCGCAGATCGCCGCGCTGGTCACCGAGATGCTCGAGGGGTTCTGAGTCGCGGGTTCGCTCCGGCGGCCGTTGTGCAGCGCCCGGTTCCCCTCCGGGGTGGGCCCGATCAGCCGGGCTGCTGGCCGCGGGCGGCGTCGATCTTGGCCTTCGCGCCGTCCAGCCAGGCCTGACAGATCTTGGCGAGCTGCTCGCCGCGTTCCCACAGCTGCATCGACTCGGCCAGCGGCACACCGCCGGATTCCAGCTTGGCGACGACCTCGGCGAGCTGCTGGCGGGCCTGCTCGTAGGTCAGTTCGGCGTCGGGGGTGCTCATTGGTCTTCCTCCTGGTAATCCACTTCGACGACAAGCTGGCCGTCGGACAGGTAGAGCAGCAGCTGATCGCCTGGATCGGCGTCGTTGACCGAGGTCACCGAGCCGCCTTCGGCGTCGGCGACGACCGCGTAGCCCCGCTCCAAGGTGGCTTTCGGTGACATCGCCCGCACGCTACTCAGGGCGTGTGCGAGTCCGATGCGCTCGTCTGCGAGGCGTTGGTCGATGGCCCGCTCCAGACGGTTCCGACAACCGTCCAGCCATTCTTGGTGGACGCCGAAGCCGCCCGCGGGATCACGCAGTACTGGACGAGAGCGCTGCTGGTTCAGCCATTCCTGCTCACCCCGGACTTTGCTGATGATCGCCTGCCGCAGCCGATTGAGCTGGGTGGCGATCTGCTCGGCTTGTTCGCGGGCGTCCGGCACGGCCATCTTCGCGGCCTCGGTGGGGGTGGACGCGCGGCGGTCGGCGACCAGATCGAGGATCGGGCTGTCCGGCTCGTGCCCGATCGCGCTGATCACCGGCGTCTTGGCGGCGCCGACCGCCCGCACCAAGCCCTCGTCGCTGAACGGCAGCAGATCTTCCAGCGATCCGCCCCCACGAGCGATGATGATCACCTGGATCTGGGGGTCGGCGTCCAGTTCGGCCAGACCGGTCATGACATCGACTGCCGCGTCCGGGCCCTGCACCAGAGCATGCCGGACTCGCACCTGGGCGCCCGGCCAGCGGCGCTGCAGATTGCTCAGCACATCGCGTTCGGCCGCGCTGCCGGCGCCGGTGATCAGCCCGATGCAGCCGGGCAGGAATGGCAGCTTCTTCTTACGGACCGAGTCGAACAACCCCTCGGCCTGCAGTTTGCGCTTCAGCTGCTCCAGCTGGACGAGCAGCCGGCCCTCGCCGGCGATCCGTAGCTCGGCGCACTCGAAGGAGAGGCTGGTGTTCTTCGTCCAGACTCTCGGAGTCAGGCAGGCCAGCACCGTCATGCCCTCGGTGAGCGGGCCGGCGGCATCCAGCACCTGGGTGCTGCAGGTGATCGTCGCCGAATTCTCGCTGCGAGAGTCGCGCAACGTCAGGAACTGGGTGGGCGCCTGTCGGCGGCGCAACTCGATGACCTGCCCGCTGACCCAGATCCAGCCGCAGCGCTCAACCCAGCCGCGGACCTTCTCGATGACCGCGCCCAGCGGCTGGGGAGTGTCAGGCGTATTACTTGCGGTACTGGGCGAGGTGATCGCCATCAGCGCCGCCGGCGAGTGTCGTGTTTGCGCAGTTGCGGCGGCAGCGCGAAACTCAGCGACTCGTCCACCAGGCGCTCCTCGACCGCGGGTGGGAAACCGAGCTCCACCAGCCGGTCGAGCACCCCGTCCACCAGACGCTCAGGCACCGACGCCCCCGAGGTCACTCCGATCTCATTCACCGACTCCAGCCAGGCTGGGTCGATCTCGGACGCATCGTCGACCCGGAAGGCAGCGCGCGCACCGGCCTCCAACGCGACCTCGACCAGCCGGACCGAGTTCGAGGAGTTGCGGGAACCGACCACGATCACCAGGTCGGAGTGGGCGGCGATCTGCTTGACCGCGTCCTGCCGGTTCTGGGTGGCGTAACAGATGTCGTCGGATGGCGGATCGACCAGCTGCGAGAACCTGTCGCGCAGTTTGCCGACCGTCTGGGCGGTCTCATCGACGCTCAGGGTGGTTTGGGTCAGCCAGGCCACCGGCTGATCCGCCGGCAGGTCGAGCTTGTCGACGTCGTCGGGATGCTGAATGAGGACGATCGAGTCGGGTGCCTCGCCGGTGGTGCCCTCGACCTCCTCGTGGCCGTCGTGACCGATCAGCAGGATCGGCAGCCCCTGCCCGGCGAACCGCTTGGCCTCGTTGTGCACCTTGGTGACCAGCGGGCAGGTCGCATCAATGGAGCGCAGCCCGCGCGCGTCGGCCTCCTCCCGCACCGCGGGGGAGATGCCATGGGCCGAGAAGATCACCAGGGCGCCGGCCGGGACCTCATCGAGTTCGTCGACGAAGATGGCTCCCTTGGCCTCGAGTCCTTCGACCACATGCCTGTTGTGAACGATCTGTTTGCGCACGTAGACCGGCGACCCGAACTTCTGCAGAGCGCGCTCAACAGTGATCACCGCCCGGTCAACACCTGCGCAGTAGCCACGCGGCGCGGCTACCGCAACGCGCTTGGTGGAAGTCTGGGGACCTTGGTCAGTCATATCGATAAGCCTAGGGAGGTTGTTCAAAGACGGTACCGGTGTTCCAGACCGAGCACTGCTGTCCGGGCAGCACAACAGGGGTGAGGCGGAAGTGCCGGGCTTCGACGATATCTCAGCTGCCGAGTTCATCGAGGCGGGTCCCTCGTGAAGAGCCGGCCTGCTGATCGGTCTCCACCAGTTCGGCGACCGTTGGCTCGCTCCTGGCCAGCAACTCTTCGGCAGTGCCGTCGATCCCGTCCGCCGGGTCGGTCTGCACCAACCGGATCCTCGACGGGGCAGGCAGCGTCCGAGCCTCGGCCTCGGCCACCAGTTCGGGCGCCGACAGCGGGCGAGCGGATTGCTCGATGCCCTGGGGTGATTGCAGCTCCTTTTCGGTGACCTGCAGGTCGCGGAAGCGCCGGGCACTCACCAGCACCCGGGTCTCCATCGAGCCGACCGCCGAGTTGTAGTGGGTGACCGACTGCTGCAAGGAACGGCCGAGCTTGGCGAATGCGCCTCCCATGGTCACCAGCCGATCGTAGAGTTCACGGCCCAGCGCGAAGACTTCTGCCGCCGAATCGGCCAGCGCGGCCTGCTTCCAGCCGTATGCGACGGCGCGCAGCAGGCCGATCAGCGTGGTCGGGGTCGCGACGATGATGTTGCGGCCCGCCGCATACTCGTGCAGGTCGGGACGCTGAGCCAGCGCCTCGGCGCCCAATGCCTCACTCGGAATGAACAGCACGACGAACTCGGGGGTGCCGGTATCGGACTTCCAGTACTGCTTGGCCGACAACTGGTCGACATGGCTTTTGACGTTCTCGCCGAACTGTTTGAGCCTGGCCTGCCGATCGCCGTCGGAGGTAGCCTCCTGCGCGTCCAGGAATGCGCTCAGCGGCACCTTGGAATCGACGTAGACGAACTTGCCGCCGCCCAGCATCACCTTCATGTCCGGCCTGATGCGGGTATCGGCCGAGGTTACCCCGCTTGCCTGCTCGTAGAAGTCGCAGTGATCCAGCATGCCGGCGATCTCCACCACCCGGTGCAACTGCAGTTCACCCCACGCTCCGCGCACCTGTGGCTTGCGCAGCGCCGTCGACAGCGCGTTGGTTTCGCGGCGCAGCGACTCGCCGGTGGCCATCACCTGACGCACCTGCTCACCCAACTCGGCAGCCTGCGCATGACGCTGGTTCTCGACATGGGTCAGCTGGCTGTTGAGCGCGGTAAGGCTGTCCTTGACCGGCGTCATCAACGCCTCGGTGTGTTTGAGCCGCTGCTCGGCGGCCGCGTCGGCCCGGCGCGCTTGCTCCTGCAACGTCTGGTCGGCGAGCACCTTGAACTGGTTGACCAATACCTCGCGGTCGGCGGTCAGCTCTTCCAGCCGCTGGATGGCCGCGTCCCGTTGAGTCTGCGCGACGGCGACCGCGCTGTCCATCTGCGCTTGCGCCTGCGCGACGGCGGCGTCCCTGTCCGCGCGCAGCTGGGCGAGCGCGGCCGCATTGCGCGAGCGGGTCACGACCACCCCGACAGCGACGCCCATCAGCAGTGCCACGATCAGCGCAAGGACAGTGTTCAGCTCCATGGCGCCTACCCTGCCAGGCGGCACTGACAAAACGGTGAACCGCACCACGCGCGGCGCGGCGAGGCCGGAGATCGGCCCCGCGCGAGACGGACTCGGTGGGTCAGACGAACAACTGCAGACGGTACGAGTACAGCGACGACACGTAGACGTGGTCGCCGAATTCGATGACCCGCCCGGTGTGGTCATACGTGGTGCGTTGCATCGTGACCAGTGCTGAACCGGTGTCGACGTTGAGCAGATCCGCATCGCTGCGCCCGGTCAACCGTGCGCCGATCGACTGCTCCGCCGAGTATGGGTTCACGCCGCGCTTGCGCATGCAGGCGTACAGGCCCTGCTCATTGAGCTCGCTGAACGAGGGCGCGACATCGAACGGGATGAGATTGTTCATCAGCGCCAGTGGCGCATCATCGATGAAACGAAGCCGGCGAATCTGCACGATCTCGCTTCCGACGGCCGTGTTCAGATGCGCGGCCTGGCTCTCCTTGGCCAGCAGCACCTCATAACTGAGCACTTCACTTCGGATCTCGTAGCCCGATTCCTTGAGATCGTCGTAGAGGGAGGTGAGCCCGAGCGGACGATGCACATGGCGCGGGGCGACTCGGGTGCCCACCCGGCGCCGGCGTATCACCAGACCGCGGTTGACCAGCTCTTCCAACGCCCTGCGGGCCGTGGGGCGGGAGACCCGCAGTCGATTGGCCATGGCGACCTCATCTTCGATGAGCTGACCGGGCACCAGCCATCCGGAGCCGATCAGTTCGCTGAGCGGCTGGCAGATCTGCTGGTACAGCGGGATGGCAGAGTCCCGGTCGATGGAGATCGCGGGAACAAACGGTTCGTTCAGTGACTCCGGTCGAGGCTGTGTCACGGTCTCTCGATTCATGCATCTAGGAAGAAGCGCCAGAATCCATGGTTGGCGCCTGCTTGCTCCGACGTGCGCAGCACCCGGCACAGCGGCTGCCGGGTGGGGGGTGCCACAACGCCATTCACGGCGAGTCTAGCCCGTCAAGCCCTGCGCGGGAGTCAGTGGGCAGCTCGGCCGGTGCTTGGCCGCCACGACGTGGCGACGGCATCGGGCTGGTGACCGGTGGTCTAGCCTGATCGCATGCCGGCCGCACCCGATGCCCACGCGAGTTCATTCATCGACTTCATCGAGGAGTCGCCGACGTCCTATCACGCCGTCGCAAGCATGGTCGCTCGCCTCGAGGCCGGCGGATTCACCTCAGTCGACGAGACCGTGGCCTGGCACGGCATCCCCGGCAGTGGTTTCGTCCGACGGGACGGCGCGCTCATCGCCTGGCGTCAGCCCGCCGCATGGACGACCGGAACAGCCCTGCGCATCGTGGCCTCCCACACCGATTCGCCCGCGCTCAAGCTCAAGCCACACGGCGCCCTGACCAAGTCGGGGTTTCGGCTGGCCGAGACCGAGGTCTACGGCGGGCCGATCGTCCCCAGTTGGTTCGACCGTGATCTCGCGCTGGCGGGACGCCTCATCGACACCTCCGGTGTGGCTCATCTGGTGCGTACCCCGGCCTTCGCGCGGGTAGCGACTCTGGCCGTCCACCTCGACCGGACGCTACGCACCGACCTCAGCGTGGACGCCCAGCGCGACCTGAACGCCATCGTCTGTCTCGACCAGACCGGGGAACCTGCGCGGGATGCTCGGCTGGCCGGACTGCTGGCCGAGTGCGCCGGGCTGAACCTCGATCAGATAGCAGCCCAGGAACTCTTCTTCGTGCCGGCCGAACCCCCGGCCCAGATCGGGTTGGACGGCGAACTCATCGCGTCCTACCGCCTCGACAACCTCGCCTCGGTCTACCCAGGCCTGGCGGGCCTGCTGGAGGCCGGCGAGAGCCAGCATGTCCAGATCCTCGCCGCCTTCGACCATGAGGAGATCGGTTCGGGCAGCCCCAGCGGCGCGTCCGGGCCCTTCCTGGCACAGATTCTGCGCCGGCTCAGTCTGGCGCAGGGATACAGCGAGGACGATCATCTGGCCTGGCTAGCGCGCGGCTTCGCGCTGTCGGCCGACGTGGCCCACGGGCTGCACCCGAACCGGGCCGATCGACACGATCCGGTCGTCCAGCCGGTGCTGGGCGGCGGCCCGGTTCTCAAGTGGAGCGCCCCGATGCGCTACGCCAGCGACGCTGTCTCGACAGCCGCCTGGACGCGCGCCTGTGCCGCCGCCGGGATCGACTACCAGGTCTTCGTGAACAACAGCAATGTGCCAGGTGGAACCAGCCTCGGTCCGCTGCTCGCCACCCGGCTCGGGGTGCGCACCGTAGACGCCGGGGTGGCGGTAGTAAGCATGCACTCGGCACGCGAGCTGTGCAGCGCGGCCGATATCGGACGATTCGCCGAGCTGTCCGCGGGCTTTCTTCAGATCGACCAGTAGGGCCGGGCGTTAGGCCGCGGCCACCACGATCACGAGGAGAACCGCGACCATCAGCAAATAGAGCGCAAGCAGCGCAGTGCCGATCGCGCCGAGCACCAAGCCCGCGGTGAGGTTGTCTGCCCCGGAGTAGGCCTCCGGATGCTCGCGTACGTCCTTGCGTCCGCGGATCGCCATCGCCAAGGCGATCGGGCTCAAGATGGGGAAGAAGAAGCCGATCACCCCGAGCACGATCGCGGGAACCCCGTTCGGGTGGTTGGGGCGGGCGTAGAAGCCGGAAGGTGAATAGGGCACCAGCGGAGGCTGCGTCGAGCCGTCGAACGGCTGCGACCACTGATCCTGGGGCGAATTGGTCGCCCGCGGCGCCGCATACGGGTCGGAAGGCGCGGGGGAGGGGGATTGTTGCCCGAAGTATCCGTAGCCGCCGTAGCTGGAGCCGCTGTCTGCATGCTGGTCGGCGTCGCGACTCCAAAAAGCAGCATTCGGGTCAGCGTCGTGACTGGGCCAACTGCCGTCGCCGCTCATCTTGTTGCCTCCTTGGCCTGTTCGTCCGGACCGCGTGGGGCCGCTTGCCCTTCGTCCATCCTGTCACGCCCGCGGTACCGGACGATGCCACCCCGCTCGCTCATCCTGAGTAGGCTGGTGCGACGTGGCACTTACCATTGGAATCGTCGGGCTGCCCAATGCGGGCAAATCCACCCTGTTCAACGCGTTGACCCGCAACACCGTTCTCGCCGCGAACTACCCCTTCGCGACCATCGAACCCAACGTCGGCGTCGTGGGAGTTCCCGATGATCGGCTGGCGGTGCTCGGCAAGATGTACAACTCCGAGCGACTGGTGCCGGCCACGGTGAGTTTCGTCGATATCGCCGGCATCGTGAAGGGTGCTTCACAAGGTGAAGGTATGGGCAATGCCTTCCTCGCCAACATTCGCGAGGCAGATGCCATCTGCCAGGTGACCAGGGTCTTCACCGATGAAGATGTCACCCATGTGGACGGCCGCATCGACCCGGCCTCCGATATCGACACGATCCGCACCGAACTGATCCTCGCCGACCTGCAGACCCTCGAGAAGGCGCTGCCCCGGTTGGAGAAAGAGGCCAAGATCAAGAAGGAATCGCGTCCGAAGTACGAGGCGTGGGCCGCGGCCCAGGAGTCGCTGAACGCCGGGGTGGGTGTCTTCCAGGCCGGGCTGGATCCCGAACCGCTGCGCGATCTGTTCTTGTTGACCGCCAAGCCCTACATCTACGTCTTCAATCTCGATCAGGACCAACTTGCGGACGAGGCGCTGCGCGCGAGGCTCGCCGAGATCGTGGCTCCCGCCGAGGCGGTCTTCCTCGATGCGAAGTTCGAATCCGAACTGGTGGAGATGGACGAGGACGAGGCCCGGGAGTTCCTGACCGACGCTGGGGTCAGCGAGCCGGGGCTGGATCAGTTGGCCCGTGTCGGCTACCAGACCCTGGGCCTGCAAAGCTTCCTGACCGCCGGACCCAAGGAGTCCCGGGCCTGGACGATCAAGCAGGGTGCCACCGCGCCCGAAGCGGCCGGCGTCATCCACACCGACTTCCAGAAGGGCTTCATCAAAGCCCAGATCATGGACTACAACAATCTGGTTTCACTCGGCAGCGAGGCCGCGGTCAAGGCCGCCGGCAAGATGCGGCTGGAGGGCAAGGACTACGTCATGGAACCCAACGACATCGTGGAGTTCCGCTTCAACGTCTGAAACCGGCGATTCAACGCCTTGGATGAGTTAGTCACCCCTGGGCTCGGGTTCAATGGGTAGCTAGAGCAGCCTCCGGCGACACAGGAGCAGACCCATGTTCACCGAGTTCGCACGCGACCACGCCTTCACCATCGCCTGGTTCGGTCTGATGACGATGGTCTGGTTCGGTTGGGGGCAGGAGGACCCACCGCAGCGTTGGCGCTGGCGCCTCGGCGTCGGGTCGGCCCTGGGAGTGGTACTGGCCGGGCTGTTCGGTTACGGAGTCTTCACACGCTGGGACGAAGGGTCCGCATTGGAGGGCCGGTACGGGCTGTTCGGCATCCTGGTCCTGCTCGAAGTCGCCGTTGCCGGCGCCGGCTGCCTCGTGCTGTGGCGCAGGCAGCAGAGCCGCTGGATGGCCTGGTGGGTCGCAGCGATTGTCGCAGTCCACTTCATCGGGCTCGCTTTCCTGCTCAATGACTGGTCGCTGGCCGCATTGGGTGGCGTGCAACTCGTCGCCCTCATCGCAGTGAGGCCCCGCCTGAAATCCGGCGATTGGCCCACCAGCCGCCTGGTCGGACCTGTGATGGGCACTTCACTGCTGGTGTTCGCGCTGCTGTCCGCGGCGATCTTCCTAGCCGGCGTCGGCTTGCCCTGGTGAGGAATGCCGACATATCCCACTGAGCCCGATCGCCCGACCAGGTGTTCAGCTTCAACGAGCGCCCTGTCGCTCGCCGGCGGCTTATCATCTGGCCCATGAGCATGCCAGGAATGGGTCGCGGCGGGGGTATGCGCGGCATCGACGAGGACGCCCAACGCGCACTCAACGCACAAGCCCCACAGATCGAGAACCTGGGTGGACGTGTGCTCAAGCTCTTCGCCCCGTACAAGGCGAAGATCGTCGCGACCTGTTTGATCGTGGTCGTCTCTGCCGCGCTGGGCGTGATCCCGCCGCTGCTGGTCAAGCGGATCTTCGATCAGGCGCTGTTTCCGGTCGACGGCGACGCGTCGATGTCGCTGCTGATCCGGCTGGTGGTGGGCATGGTCGGGCTGTATCTGCTGTCGGCCGCGCTGAACGTGGTCCAGACCTGGCTGACCTCGACGGTCGGCAACTCGGTCACCGGCGACCTGCGGGTGCGACTGTTCGAGCATCTGCAGGCCATGGAGCTGGCCTTCTTCACCCGCACCAAGACCGGAGTCATCCAGTCCCGTCTGCAAAACGACGTGGGCGGAGTGTCCGGAGTGCTCACCTCGACGCTCACCTCGATCCTCGGCAACGCAGTCACCGTGATCGCCTCGTTGGTCGCGATGATTCTCATCGACTGGCGCCTGACCATCGTTTCGGTGATCGTGATGCCGATCCTGGTCCTCGTCCAGCGTCGGGTGGGCATGGTCCGCGCCCGGATCGCCGGGCAGACCCAGGAGTCGTTGTCGGAGCTCACCTCCATCACGCAGGAGACGTTGTCGGTCTCCGGAATCCTGCTGGCCAAGTCGTTCAACCGGCAGCGGGCGGAGTCGGAGCGCTACCGCGCGGAGAACACCAACCAGGTACGCCTCCAGGTCAGGCGTGCCATGAGCGGGCAGGGTTTCTTCGCGGTCGTACAGGTGCTCATGTCGTCGGTCCCGGCGGTCATCTATGTGGTCGCGGGCTGGCTCATCGTCGGCGGCGATGTCGGCATCACCGCCGGTGCCATCGTGGCGTTCACCAATGTTCAGGCTCGTCTGCTGAACCCGCTGGTCGGGCTCATGCGGGTGGCGTTGGACCTGCAGACCTCCAGGGCGCTGTTCGCCCGCATCTTCGAGTACCTCGATCTGGTGCCGGCGGTCAGCGACATCCCCGACCCGCTCGATGTCTCCCAGGCGCCCGGTCCGCGGGGCCGCATCGAGTTCGACGATGTGACCTTCCGCTACCCGGACGCGGCGCCGGACACCCGCCCGACCCTGGACCACGTCAGCTTCACCGTCGAGCCCGGACAACATGTCGCCCTGGTGGGGCCATCCGGCTCGGGCAAGTCCACCATCTTGTATCTGGCGCCGCGGCTGTACCAGGCCTCGTCGGGAGTCGTCCGCTTCGCAGGTGCCGACATACGCACGCTCAGCGCGGCCTCGATCATCGACGACGTCGGCATCGTGACCCAGGAGACCTACCTGTTCCACGCCACCATCGCCGAGAACCTGCGGTACGCCAAGCCGGATGCGACCGACGAGGAACTCGTCGAGGTCTGCACCGCCGCGAACATCCATCACATCATCGCCGGCTTCGAGGACGGTTACAACACCGTGGTGGGTGAGCGCGGTTACCGGCTGTCCGGTGGTGAGAAACAGCGCATCGCGATCGCCCGGGTGCTGCTCAAGGATCCGCCCGTGCTGCTGCTGGACGAGGCCACCTCCGCCCTGGACACCGTCTCCGAACGCGTCGTCCAGGAGGCCATCGACGAGGTGGCGCACGGACGCACCACCATCACGGTTGCCCACCGGCTCTCGACGATCGTGGACTCCGACCTCATCTATGTGATCGACGCCGGGCGGATCGTGGAACGCGGTACCCACGCGGAGTTGATGGCCGCCGGCGGCTTGTACGCCGAACTCGCCGCCCAGCAGGTCTCCGCCGCCCGGATCGAGGGGGTCATCTCTGCCGACAAGGCCCCCTTGCCGGAGCGCCGGGCGGACGAGTGCCCGCAGGCCGACCCCGATGATCTGCAGGAGGCGGCATTCGACTCTGCCGCGGTGGTGCTTGCGGCCGCCGCGCCCTGGCACGGTCCGGCTCCCGCAGGCGCGAGCGTCGAATGGCCGCCCGTGGTGCAGCAGGTGCCTGCCTGGCAGGTCTACTCCCGGGTTCCGCGACTGCGGGAGGCCTCCGATCGCCGTCATGGCCGCAAGAGCGGAACCTGGTACGAATACCGCCCCTAGTACTGGGACAAGCGGCTGCCACGGTCGGGCCAAGCCCGGAAGTCCCGACTTTGCGTAGTTGCGCAATAACGCAAGTTATTCGATAATGGCGCCATGCTGCGCGTCCTGCGGAATCAGATCTATCGGCGCCTGTTCACCGCGCAGATCGTGGCGTTGCTCGGTACGGGACTCGCCACGGTCGCGCTGGGCCTGCTCGCCTACGACGTCGCGGGCGGACATGCGAGTCTCGTGCTCGGCGGCATCTTCACGGTCAAGATGATCGCCTACGTGTTCGTCGCTCCGTTGACGAGCGCTGCGCTGGTCCGGCTGCCGCGCCGCACCGTGATGGTGGCCTCGGACCTGCTGCGTCTGGTCGTGGCCCTGTGCTTGCCGTTCGCGGATCAGGTCTGGCAGATCTTCGTGCTGGTGTTCGTGCTGCAGGCAGCATCGGCAACATTCACCCCGACCTTCCAGGCGGTGATCCCGCTGGTCTTGCCCGATGAGGACGATTACACCCAGGCGCTCTCGCTGTCCCGGCTTGCCTACGATCTCGAATCCATCGTCTCGCCGATGCTGGCGGCACTGCTGCTGCTCGTCATCCATTCGAACACCCTGTTCTTCGGTACCGCCCTGGGGTTCGCGGCTTCGGCGATGCTCGTCTTGTCGACGGCGCTGCCCGTGTCGCTCGGTCTGACCAGCGCGGACGATGGACCGCAGCTGCCCTTCGGTATCCGGGCCCGAGCAGGCGTCATGCATTTCGTCCACCGGCCCGGCCTGCGGCCCATCCTGGCGCTCAACTTCGTGGCTGCTGCCGCCATGTCACTCGTGCTCGTTCAGACGGTGGTGATCGTACGGTCGCAGCTGGGGCTGGACGAGTCGATGGTGGCCGTCTTCCTGGCCATCAACGGCGCGGGTTCCATGACGGCTGCACTGGCGATCCCTCGAGTGCTGCGCACGGTTGACGAACGGACGATCATGCTGCCTGCCGCCGGCATCCTGGCAGCGCTCACTGCCCTGGCCGGAGTCGTCCTGCTGATCTCGGCAGGACCGACCCAGTTCGGCATGCTGGCCGTCCTGTGGTTCGTCATGGGGCTGGCCTGGTCAGCCGTGGAGACTCCGATCGGACGCATCATCCGCCGCGAGACCCCATCCGACCAACTCTCGGCGGTCTTCGCGGCACAGTTCTCTCTCTCGCATGCCTGCTGGCTGATCAGCTACCCACTCGCGGGAGCGCTCGGGCTGGCAGGCCTGCCCACCGCCGCGTTCGTCCTGGCGGGTCTTGCGGCGGCAGCTGCAGTATTGGCTAGCCTGCTGTGGAGAGCCGAACCACAGCTGCGGACGTTGGAGGTCATGCGTGCAGACACCGCCGAAGGACCCTGAACTCGATCATGCCGCGGCAATCCTGCGCCTGCTCGGTGATCGCACCCGACTGGCGATACTCGCGATGATCGCAGCCGAGGAAATGTCGGTGACCGCCATCGCCGAGAGCCTCGGCCGCCCGGTTCCGGCGGTCTCGCAGCATCTGGCCAAGCTGCGTAGCGCCGGCCTGGTCAAGGTCCGCAAAGACGGCGCGACAAGTTACTACACCCAGCCGGACGAGCATCTGGCCCAGCTGGTCACCAGCGCCCTGCAGCTCAGCGAACATGCGCTCTACGCCGTTCCGCCGCACCATCGTCCCAAGAGCAGCTAGCTTTCCCTGGCCACCGCAGGCCGGGGCGGGACCGGGCACCTGGAGTGCCGCGTGAGCCGGACCACCCACCCCCGCAGGCCGGCAACGCCGGTCAGTCGGTGAGCACCCGCGCGAGATCGTACGAGGGTGCCCGCTCCACCTGGTCGAGTAGGCAGCTGCCGGCATCACGGTCGGGACGGAAACGCAACAGGCTCACCGCATGCCGGAATCGAGCGCCCTGAAGCTGGTCGAAGGCCACCTCGACGACCAGTTCGGGGCGCAGCGCCACCGACTGAACGGCATCTGCCTTCGAAAACCGGGACCGCGGTCTGTCGAGCGTCACCGGTTCGCCATCGGCGTCGCGCAGCACCAAGGGATCCAGTTCATCGATCAGCTGGTCGCGCACCACGTCCGAAAAGGCCCCGATACCGCCCACCGGAACCAACGTTCCCGACTCGTCGTACAGGCCCAGCAGCAATGATCCGACTCCATGCCCCCTCTTGTGGATGCGATACCCGATGACCACGGCCTCGGCGGTGCGGGAATGCTTGGTCTTCTTCCAGCCGCGCTTGCCCGGCAGGTAGAGCGAGTCCCGTGGTTTCGACACCACGCCATCCAGCCCGGCGCCCTCGAAGCGTTCGAATGCCCGCTGGGCCTCGGCGAGGTCCAGCATCACCGCGCTCAGGTGGGCCCCACGATGCCGGTCGGCAGCCGACGCGAAAACCGCTTCCAGCCGGTCGCGCCGCTCGTCCCAGATCAGCCCGGTCAGATCGGCGCCGTCAAGGGCCAAGACATCGAAGCAGACCAACTCGGCCGGCGTCTGCTCACTCAGCAGCGCAATCCGGGAGGCGGCCGGATGAATCCGGGCGCTCAGGGCATCCCAGTCCAGATGCTGCGCGCCCGGCTGACCCGCGCGCACGATCAACTCGGCGTCCAGAATCGCGCCATCGGGCAGCCAGCTCGACAGCGCGGAGACGACCTCCGGGAAATACGGGGTCAGCGGCTTCTTGCCGCGCCCGTCCAGGGCGATCCGGTCCCCATCCCGGCTGATGATGCAGCGGAAGCCGTCCCACTTGGGCTCGTGCGCGAATCCGGGACCATCCGGAATCCGGTCGACCGCGCTGGCGAGCATCGGATCGATGGGCAGATCGAGTGGCAGGCTCATGCCTCCATTCCAGCACGGCCGCCGGCGGATTCAGATGCCTGAAGGGCACGCAGCGCGCCGAAGACGTAACACGCCCGACATGAATTGTCGGCTGTGTCACTGTAGGCTGAAGGCCCGTGGGTAGCGCTAAACAGACCAAGCACGTATTCGTTACTGGGGGCGTTGCCTCCTCACTGGGAAAGGGCCTGACGGCGTCCAGTCTCGGCAGTCTGCTGGTGGCCCGCGGACTGCGGGTGACCATGCAGAAGCTCGACCCCTATCTCAACGTCGATCCCGGAACGATGAATCCGTTCCAGCACGGCGAGGTGTTCGTTACCGATGACGGCGCCGAAACCGATCTCGACATCGGCCACTACGAACGCTTCCTCGATCGCAATCTGAGCGCCGAGGCCAACGTCACGACCGGTCAGGTCTATTCGACCGTGATCCAGGCCGAACGCCGCGGTGACTACCTCGGGGAATGCGTTCAGGTGATCCCGCACATCACCAACGCCATCAAGGAGCGCATGCTCGGTGTGGCACGTCCCGATGACGACATCGTCATTCACGAGATGGGGGGCACTGTAGGCGACATCGAATCGCAGCCCTTCTTGGAGGCCGCGCGCCAGGTGCGTCACGACATCGGACGCGACAACGTCTTCTTCCTGCATGTTTCGCTGGTGCCCTTCATCGGCCCGAGCGGCGAGCTGAAGACCAAGCCGACTCAGCATTCGGTGGCTGCGCTGCGCAGCTCCGGCATCGTCCCGGACGCGATCGTCTGCCGGTCGGGACTGCCGATCCCCGATTCCATCAAGCGCAAGATTGCGATGTTCTGCGACGTCGATACCGAGGCCGTGATCAGCTGCCCCGATGCGTCCAGCATTTACGAGATCCCCAAGGTCTTGCACGCCCAGGGCCTGGACGCCTACCTGGTACGCCGACTGGCGCTGCGTTTCCGCGATGTGAATTGGACCAAATGGGATGACCTGCTCGATCGCATCCGCCATCCCAAGCACGAGATCGTCATCGCCCTGGTCGGCAAGTACATCGATCTTCCGGACGCCTACCTGAGCGTCGTCGAGGCGATCCGGGCCGGCGGTTTCGCCAACTGGGCCAAGGTGGACATCCGTTGGGTGCCCAGCGACGAATGCGAGACCCCCGAGGGTGCCGCAGCCAAGCTGGGTGACGTGGACGGCATCGTGGTGCCCGGTGGATTCGGGATCCGCGGCGTCGAGGGCAAGCTCGGCGCGATCCGCTACGCCCGCGAGCACAAGATCCCGATCCTGGGGCTCTGCCTGGGTCTGCAGTGCATGGTGATCGAGTTCGCCCGCGATGTGGCAGGTATCGAGGACGCGGCCTCCAGCGAGTTCGATCCGGACACCTCGGCCCCGGTGATCGCCACGATGGCCGAGCAGCAGGCGATCGTTTCGGGTGACGGCGACATGGGCGGATCGATGCGGCTGGGCGCTTACCCGGCCGACCTGGTCAAGGGCACGCTGGTGCAGCAACTCTACGGACGCATCAAGGTCTCCGAGCGGCACCGTCATCGCTATGAGGTCAACAATGCCTACCGCAAGCAGTTGGAGGAGGCCGGTCTGGTCTTCTCCGGGCTGTCGCCCGACCGCAACCTGGTGGAGTTCATCGAACTGCCCACCGAGACCCACCCGTTCTTCGTCGCCACCCAGGCTCATCCCGAGTTCAAGTCGCGTCCGATAACGTCCCACCCGTTGTTCAAGGGTTTGATCGCGGCCGCGGTCGAGTACCACGGCCAGCACAACGCGAGCCATTAGGAGGACGCACCGTGGACGATCTTGCTGGGGTGGTTGACCGGCCCGAGGATTGGCCTGTGCTCGATCGCCAGGTCAAGGCGACCGGACGGGTCCAGGATTTCGTGGAGGACCGCGTCCTCACCCCGAGCGGTGAACAGATCGTCCGGCAGTGGGTGGAACACCCCGGGGCGGTCGCCGTGATGGCCATGGACGACCAGGGCCGGCTCGCGGTCGTCCATCAGTATCGCCACCCGGTGGGCTATCGCCTGGTAGAGCCGCCCGCCGGCATCCTCGACCATGCCGGTGAATCCGGCGTCTCGGCGGCTCGCCGGGAATTGGCGGAAGAGGCCCGGCTGGCCGCGTCGGATTGGCGGACCCTGGTGGATATCTTCACCTCGCCCGGCGGGTTGCAGGAGTCGATCCGGATCTTTCTGGCACGCGACCTGAGCCCGACCGAGCGTCCGGATGGCTTTGTCGTCGACGGTGAAGAGGCCGATATGTGCCTGTACTGGCTGCCGCTGGAGCATCTGGTCGAGCTCATCTACCGGGGTGAGGTCCAGAGCCCCACGATGGTGGCCGGCACCTTGGCGCTGGCCTTGGCTGTCGAGCAGGGACGCCTCGACCAGCTGCGGCCGGCCGATGCCGACTGGCCTGCCCGCAGGGCGAAGGAGCAACGCGATCGCGAGTTCAACTGACGGGTGCCCCTCGTCCTCCCGGCTGCAGCGCGTGGTGAAGGGCTATCTCGATCATCTGGTGGTCGAAAGAGGACTCGCACGCAATACGGTCGCCGCCTATCGGCGCGATCTGGCCCGCTACACGGACTGGTTGACCCAGCAAGGCATCGACGACATCGCTGACGTTCATTCTTCCGATATCGAGGCCTATCAGATGAGCCTGGCTTCGGGGGACGCCGAGCATCCCGCGCTGGCGACGTCGAGCATCGCGCGGATGATCGTCGCAGTGCGGGCCTTGCATGCGTTCGCGGCCGCCGAGTCGCTGACCCCCGACAGCCCCGCCGCCGACGTGAGCCCGCCCGGCATCGGCAAGCGGCTGCCCAAGGCACTGTCGATCGGTGAGGTGCAGCGATTGCTGGACGCGGTCGATCGCACGACACCAGTCGGGCTGCGTGACGCCGCCCTGCTCGAACTGCTCTACGGAACCGGAGCGCGCATCAGTGAGGCCACCGATCTCGATGTGGACGACGTGACTCGCCTGCTGGACGATCCCGAGCTCGGGTTGCGGCTGATCGGCAAGGGCAACAAGGAGCGGATCGTGCCACTCGGTAGCTATGCGCGCCGCGCGCTGGAGGCCTGGCTGGTGCGCGGACGCCCCGCCATGATCGCCAAGGCCGGACGCACGAGTCCCGCACTATTCGTCAATACCCGCGGGAGCCGGCTATCGCGGCAGAGCGCTTGGGGGATCATCCGCAGCTGCGCCCAACACGCCGGGATCACGACCGAGGTGTCGCCGCACAGTCTGCGGCACAGCTTCGCGACCCACCTGCTCGATGGTGGCGCCGATGTGCGGGTTGTTCAGGAACTGCTCGGGCACGCCTCAGTGACCACCACTCAGATCTACACCGAGGTGACGGTCGAGCATCTGCGCGAGGTCTACCGATCGGCGCATCCCCGAGCCCGGGCCTGACAAGGAGATCTCCTGGTCTCAAAACTTCCACAGCCCCCCGATTTGCATGCCTTGCGATTGGTGTGTAATGTTGGCGAAGCCTTCTGAGGGGGGCGGTTACCGAGAAAGGTCGGGCTTTCGGGTTCTGACTAGGGCGTTTAGTCCTTTTCTGGGTGGCTGTCGTGTTGATGAGGGTCGGTCAATTCAATAGCTTGTGTCGCTGAGGCGAGGCTTGACGTTTCCTTTCGTGGGTGCGTCTGGTTGGGGCTCGGGGATGCGTGGGAGTCGGACTTCTGGTTTGACTCTTACCGATAAGGGGGCTATAGTTGGTCGGGTCGCTTCGGGAGGGTTTTGGTTCTTCTGGGGTGGTTGATAAGTGAAGATGGCCTTGATGGGGATTGTTGGGGGCGGCTCTTTTTGGGGGTTGTTTTTGGTGGTCTTTTGAT
>Ga0334883_1001385_pt1 | contig 36279 bp, 31 predicted proteins | sample GraSluR1_MG_6_FD_207230 | JGI IMG/M metagenome (GOLD analysis project Ga0334883, IMG submission 207230) | Sludge microbial communities from methane-producing bioreactor in Wageningen University, Netherlands - Granular Sludge_09_05-R1 | ecosystem: Engineered > Bioreactor > Anaerobic >...
ACCTGAAGCGGTTCGTACGTGGGCCATGGCGGCGTCTGGATACCGATGGGAATGGTCAGATCGTACACCTTGATATTGCTCCAGTTCTTGAGTTCGAGACTGTTGGACATAGTAAGTACCTCCTTGTATTTTATTAAACTTGGATAAGAATTACTCGCTCAAATACTTGTCCGCGAAGGCCTCCGCGGCCTTCAGGAAGGCATCCATCGGCATGCGGACGATGCCCGCGCCGACCTGCCCTTTGCCGGGCTCCTTGTGCGCCGCCCCCGTATCGAGCACCGGAGTGATTCCCGTCTCCACGACCTTGAGGACGTCGATCCCCGTCGGGGTGCCGCGGAAATTCAGCGCGGGGATGGTGAACATGCTGTTCTCTCCCGCGGTAATCTCGTACATTTCAAGCGTGTAGTTCGCCGCGTCCTTCGGCGTGCCGCCGATGAACTGGACGATGGCGGGCGCCGCGGCGAGCGCAAAGCCGCCCACGCCGTAGGTCTCCATGATGGCGCTGTCGCCGATGTCGCGGTTGGTGTCCTCGCGGGTGAACCCGGGGAAGAGAAGCACATCCGGCAGCGCCGCCTCGCAGGTGAACCAGCGGTCGCCGAGCCCGGAGACCTGAAGGCCGAACTCCGTGCCGTTGCGCGCCATGACGGTGAGCATGCTCGACCCTTCGATCCCCGCGGCGGCTTCGAGCGAGGCCTTCCCCGCCGCCATCGCGATGTTCAGGAAGAAGTGGTCGGTCTTGTCGATGAAGCGGAAGACCTCGGCGAGTTGCGCGCTGTTCGTGCACGTCTCCACCATGTGCGGCGCGAGCGTGCGGAGGAACAGCGACGTCCCCGCCTTGTTGCGGTTGTGCAGTTCGTCGCCCATGTGGAGCGCCTGGGCGATCATGTTCTTGACGTCCGGTTCCTCGCCCTTCTTCACAGCGTGTTCGATGGCCGCTTTGAGCACGGGGTAGAGCGTCTTCTCCATCCACTGCAGATGTTCGATGACCTCCGGGCCGAAGGCGCCCATACGGAGCACCTTTCCGAGCCCCTCGTTCATCGTGACGTACGCCTTGTTGCCGTGCGTCCTGTTCTCCAGGACGAAGACGGGCATGCTCGGCGACATGATCCCCGCCATCGGCCCCACCGCGTGGTGGTGATGGCACGGATCGAAGGCGATGGCGCCGCTCGCGGCGAGTTTTTCCGCCTCTTCGGGCGTCTTCGCCCACCCTTCGTACATGCAGGCCGCCATGACGCCCCCGCGGATGGGACCGGACGCGGTCTCCCACGTCAAGGGAGGCCCCGCATGCAGGAGCATCTTGTCCTTCATCCCCGGAACGGTCTCCTTCGCTATCCCCATGCCGACGATCAGCGGCTGGGCGGCGAGCAGGCGCGAGAGCGCCTCCTGATTCGCTTTTTCCAGATCGATCACGTTCAGTTCCCCCCTTTGATTCTCTTCAGACGGGCGAGCAGGTCTGCGCTCGCTGCGGGAGGCTTCCAGTCCCAGACTATCGCCTCCGCTTTCTGCGTTTTTACGTCGAGGTAGAACTGCTCCACCCCGATATTGACCACTTTCGGGCCTTCTTTCAGAAGTTTTTTCATTCCGCCACCTCCACGAGCATCGCCGCGAGACGGGCCGCCCTTGCGTTGCTTCCGCAGACGTGCACGCCGAGCTCCTCCAGGATCTCCCGCTGCCGGGACGCGTTCTGGGGGTCCGTATCCACGCCGCAGATGGAAGCGACGAAGGCGATTCTGTCGCCGGCGACCTTCCGGGCCTTGCGGATTCCTTCGGCGAGCCCCGTCGCCGGGTCGTCGTTGCAGCCGTATCCAAGCACCACGTCGAGCAGAACGACGCCCACCCCGGGATCCTTCGCCTCTTCGAGGATGCGGTCGGCGCGGAGCGACACGTCGATCATCGGATGCAGCCGCCCCTGGGTGAACTCGTCCTCCCCGTAGTCGACCATGGCATGCTCCACGCTCTTGAGGCTGTCGGCGAGCTTCTTCGACGCGTCGAGCGGCGTGTTGCTCCAAATCGGGCCGAGGATCTCGCGCGCGACGAGCTGCCCCTCGTAACAGAGAGTGCCGCCGGAGTAGAGTCCGCGGAGGTAGCCCTTCCGCTTCCCGATCTTCTCCGCCTGCTGTTTCAGCGCATCGTACTCCGCGTAGAGCGCGTCGCGGGCCGCTGCGCCGTCCTGTCCGTTCGCGAGCGCAGCGGCGACGGCGGCGGTCTCCTCGAGTTCGCGGCAGATGAACACGCCGTCGGCATCGCCCTTCGCCTCGCCGCCGATAAACCCGAGCACCGCAGGTTTGCCTCCGGCCTTCACCGCGTCGAGAATCTTCCTCTCGACCTCGGACGCGGGCGGCTTGCCGAGCACGGCGAGCACCTTCACCTCGTCGTCGGCGAGCAACGCGTCCACCGCCTGAAGGCACATGATGCCGCCGACCTCTTTTTTCACATCGCGCCCGCCCGTTCCGATGCCGTGAAGGACGCCGACGCCTCTGCGGGCCAGCTGCACATGGACTTCCTGCAAGCCTGTTCCGGCGGCGGCCACAATGCTCACGGGCCCCGTCGGACAGGCGTTGGCCATCCCCATCGCAACGCCGCGGATGATGATCGTGCCGCAGTCGGGCCCCATCACGAGCAACCCCTTCGCCGCGGCCGCCTTCTTGACTTCGATCTCCTTCTCGACCGTGACGTTGTCGGAGTAGAGCATGACGTTCAGGCCCTTCTCGATGCACTGAAGAGCCACCTCTCCCGCGTAGCGCCCGGCGACCGAGACGATCGCGAGGTTCGCTTCGGGAAGGAGCGAGAGCGCCCCGTCGAGGCTCTTGGGCCTGTAATCGTTGTCGCCGGAATCCTTCTTCCGCCCCGGAGGGTTCGCAAGGTACTCTTTCGCCTTCGCGAGGGCGTCGTCGAGAACCTTTTCGGCCTCAGGCGCGTCGGTCATCAGGGCGACGACGAGGTCGTTCGGGGTGGCGTCCACTCCGGTCAGGTCGAAACCGCCCGCTCCCATGATCTTGTAGTTCGCCTCCGTCCCCATGTTCAACGTGGCGACGGAGATCCCCTCCAGCTTAAGCAGCTCCTTCGCCACAAGCATCAGGGTGACGCTGTCGTAGTACGTCCTTCGGATGATTTCAAGGCGCTGAGAAGATGCCACAGTATCATCCTCCTTTCATGCGTTGCGTTCGATCGTGTCCGAGACGGCTGCGGAGAGTCCCGCGAGCCACGCTCTTCCGGAAGTATGCCCCCAGTCGAGGATTCGTGCGACCGCTTTCATAAGCGCGGCCGCGTCGTTCAGCGAAAGAGATTCCAGCAGATCTTTGCTTCGTTTCCAGATCAAGCCTTCCGCGGCGTCCCTCAGGATTTCGCCGGAGAGCCAGGTCGTCCGGGACGTATCGGGCGACGATGGAGCGGAACAGCCGAGCCAGAGCCTCCCGGTCGTGTATCCGGCAAGGAAGTCGTCTCCGGCTGGCGTGCTCCCCGGCCCGAGACCGAGCAGATCGTCGAAGCGGCGGTCCCGAGCCGGAGCAGCGAGAGGTTCCAACTCCTCTTCGAGCAGCGAACGCCACTCGCGGACCAACGGCGCCCATCGAAGATTCATGCGTCCTGCGGGAAGCGACGGGTCGTACCGCGCTGGGATTCCCTCCATCGGCAGGGAGAGACGCTCGCCTCGCCGCAGAGGAGGGAGAGAGTCCGCAAGCCACGTCCTCGGGCCGAAATCCTCCTTTGACGTGACGATGGAATACCTCCGTCCGCTCTCGGGTTCTTCAAGGTTCACTGTTCGTGTATAGACTTCCCGCACCCGCAGCAAGGTGAATTCACCGCCCCGAAAGGGACGATGAAGAGAAGGTCCCCTGGGGGACGCCGGAAGGAGACCTTCTTTCCGATTCGCAGTTCGGGAGAGCACATCGCCGCTACAGGCGCGGAGTCGCATGCTCTTTCAACCGCCCCGTATTGCCGGAGACTACACCACGCCGTCTTTTTCGAGCTCTTCGAACTCGGCGGCGGAGAGTCCGAGATACGACGTCAGGATCTTCTCCGTATGCTCGCCGAGCACCGGGGCGGGGGCCTCGATCTCGGAGGGCGTTTCGGAGAACTTGATCGGAACGCCGGGAATCTTCGTTGCACCGGCTATCGGGTGGAGAACGTCGACGATCATCTTCCGCACAAGCACCTGGGGGTCGTTGACGACGTGCGCCATATCGTTGATCGGACCGCAGGGAACGTGATTTTTCTCAAGGGCCGCAAGCCAGTATTCCGTCGTTTGGAGCACCGTACGCTCCTCCATGATCACTTTCAGCGCATCGAAATTCGTCACTCGTCCGGGGTTGTCCGCGAAGCGGGGATCGTTTTCGAACTCCTCCAACCCGAGGACGCCGCAGAATCTGTGCCAGATATCGTCGTTGCCCACGGCGATGTTCATCACGCCGTCCGCGGTTGCAAGCGTGGCGAAAGGCGAGATCGCAGGGTGCTTGTTGCCCATTGGACGCGGAATCTCCCCGGTCACGAGGTAGCGGGAGACGGCGTTTTCCAGTACGGCCACCATGCAGTCGAGCATGGCGACGTCGACGAGCTGGCCTCTGCCTGTCTTCATGCGCGAGTTCACCGCAGCGAGAATGCCGATGGTGGTGAAAAGACCCGCGAAGATATCGGCGATCGAACTCCCCACCTTCGTGGGTGTGTGCTCGTCGGGGCCGGTGACGCTCATCATGCCGCCCATGCCCTGGATAATCACGTCCATTGCGGGGCGTCTGCTGTACGGGCCGGTCTGACCGAAGCCGGAGCTTGCCGCATAGATCAGGCGAGGATTCACCTTGCGGAGATCTTCATACCCCAGGCCGAGCTTGTCCATCGTCCCGGGCTTGAAGTTCTCGATGAGAATGTCGCTCTTCTTGACGAGCGATTTAAGGATTTCCTTGCCTTTTTCATGTTTCAGATTCAGCGTGACGCTCTTCTTCCCCCTGTTGAGGCTCATGAAGTACGCGCTCTCCCCGGCCTGGAAGGGGGGGTAGGCCCGAGTATCGTCGCCGCTGTTAGGTCGCTCGATCTTGATGACTTCGGCGCCCATATCGGCGAACATCATGGCTGCAAAAGGCCCCGCAAGCACTCTGGTCATGTCGAGAACTACAAGTCCTTCCAACGGTTTCATACCAGTTCCACCTCCGAAATGATGACCGGGAAAAACATAGGTTTTCCATCCGGTTCGAATCTCTCGTCTCTCTCCGAAATAGTCGCTTCATGACAAGGAGCGGTTCCCAGGAAAAAGACCTTTCGATGTTACACAACGCCAGAGAGAAGGACGCGTTTCCCTTGAGGTCGCAAGGATGCGGATCGGCGCCCGCTTCGAGGAGAACGGCTCCCGGACGCCGAAGAAACATACGGGCGTCCACTTTTTTCGATGTGGAACAGGGGTTCCGCTTCCTCAAGCAACCGATTTACCTCGGCCCCGTTCTGCTGAAAAAACGGAGCGCATGGAAGTGCTGGGCTACGTATTTCTTCTCGTGCCGCTTCTCGCGAAGTATCTTGAACACATGGTACGGGCGACGTTGGAGAAGGAAGACGACGCTTTGCGGGTCGGAGGAAAGAAACTCGCCCGTCCTGCGACGCAGGCGATCCTGTACCATTTCGGAACCGTGTCGCTGCTGGAGAGCGGAGGGAAACGGTTCATGCCGAATCCGCCGGAGGCAACGGGACCTGCATCATGGACGCGCTCGGTTTTTCCTGGGAGCTGCACGCGCACGGAGACTGCGGAGACCACTTCATGGAGCGTTTCCGCAGCTGAGAGGAGCATTCCGTTGTAACGCTCCGACGAGGCGAAGCTTTCGGTGACCACGGATTGATTCCGTTGTTCCAACGAGATCATGTGATGGATGGGCTTTTTCGGCTTTCTTCCCATAGAATCGCCTGGTTCGAATCCTCGGGTGTTGTTCGTGATGACATTCGGTCGGTAAGGTGCGGAAAAGCAGTTTTCCCATGAAGGCGTCCATTGTTCGCAGGAGAATCAAGATGCTCTTTTGTTGAGGTGCGAAAAACGGGAGATAAATACAAAAATCTCTTAAATATCAGCGCGGAATGTGGGCTAAAGAAATAAATGTGACGACCGATATTGAATTGACGGTACTTAATGTTGTCCGAGTAAGTGTATTTCTTATGGCCGAGGTACTGGAAAAAGAAAATAGCACGTCACTCTTTGGGGTTAGATTGTGTTATTACACGCAATAACGCTGGAACAAATACTGTTCCAGCGGATGTCGAGCTTGTATTAGGGGATGGCGTAACGTTTCGCATTCCAAAGAGAACGGTCATTGAAAGTGATGGAACGCTTCGTGTGAGTACACAGAGAATACAACTTGTCGATGAAGCCGGAAATATCACTGAAAATTTTCCTCATGGTCATGGTATCGGGTTTTCTACTTATAATGAAGAGACGTCCCAAGAGAGTTCTTTTGATATGATTGGCGCCATTGAAGAACAAGAGAAAGAGGATAAATCTGACACCGGCTGCAACAGTACCGGCACATCACAACTCCAAATGCTGATAGTGCTATTATTTTTTGGAATAAGGCAGCAAAAAAGAGAGAGGGCGAAGTCTCATGATCAAAATTGACAATAATTTTGAATTTTTGGTGCGTGTGCCTGTGCCAGATGAACAGATTCAGGGTATACAAATTAAAAAAACAAACGCTACGAGCAGCAGTTTTTCCGCTTTGAGTCTGCCTTTATCCAACGAAGAAAAAGAGCGGCAACTACATGCTGTCGATAACAGCGTGAAGATAGCAGTTCTCAACCGGAGCGGAAATTCTACGTCTCCCTCAGAGCAAATCGGTGTCACTACTGGATGGGACGAAAGACACCATTTCATAGAAAAACTTTATAATCTCACCCTTAATGAGTTCGAAAAGCTTAAAGTCTTAGGTAATGGTGTCACGTTTGTTTCAGGTTTGGACATAACTACGGCAGAGGCTCTGGAAAGCACTCCTGAAAATCCGATAATGTATGTAGCATCAGGCAACACGAATGTAGAGCCATCAACATTAACGTGGTATAAGGTTTACGTCAATCAAGTCAACCCTGCCTCTGCAACGCGCGAAGAGATGCTTGCGTTTATTACACACACGTACAGAGATGCTTCTGATGAAACTTTATTACAAGTAACGAATGCTTGGCGTGGCATGGACCCATGCGCTTTGAACAACGGGGATAACGGGCGGATAAATTTTGCGGATGATCTTAAATATTGTTTTGAATCAGCAAAAAAAGCGTTTACAAGTGGCGATATACGCTCAAAAGAAGCCTATGATGCATTGACGGATATGATAGATAAAATACGGGGGCATGCAGACCAGCAAAGTGCTCACCAACAAACAAAACCTTCTCAAGCAACCATATATCATAAAATCGCGACTGCGAAATTGGAAGTTCAGGAGAAACACCCATAAAGTCGATGTTTAGGTGGATATTACGCTCTTAGAGAGCCACCGTTCCGATCATGACGGGGCCGGTGGTGTTTTTACAAGAGAGAAATCCCCAAGTTTCAAAGATTTTTCCGTCGTGATTATCACACTCCTTCTTTTGCGACAGAAACATTCGCACTAAGTGACCGACTCGACTCCTTATCGTAGCTGTCGGAGATTATCTGGAAGGCCTACCGCCTGCGCCTGGACACCCCCATCTCCATCTTCATGATCTTGTCGCCCGGAGAGCTCGCCCCGTCGGCGAGATAGGAGCGGATGCTGCTCCAGAGCATGACGAAGCTTCCCGAGGCGAAGGACGTGTGGACTCGCTCCTGGTCCCCCCTCGAAGAGGACACGTCGCAAGCCCGGCGAAGCCTTCCGCTGAAGGATCTGGCGGCGATGCTCGTCGCGCGCGACTTCAACGCCCGTTCCTGCGCGGAGGGCCTGCATCTGCACTACAACACCGTGCGGAACTACTTGAAAGAGATCGAGACATTGCTCAACGTCGACCTGAACAACCCCTACCACCGCCTCGGCATGACGCTCGCCTGCCACATCAACGGCGCCTACGTCAGGGAACGCCCGGGACGGGACCGGCCATGAGCAGACGAAGCGCTACTTCGGGATTGGGGTTGTGTTCCGCCGCCAGGGAAAAGGACGTGTTTCCCTTGAGGTCGCAAGGATGCGGATCGGCGCCCGCTTCGAGGAGCAGTTCGACGGTTGTGACGAGCGGATTGCTCTTCGCGGCGTACATCAGCGGCGTCGCCCCTTGGGCGTCCGCGGCGTTCACCTCTGCGCCGGCCTGGAGCAGCAGCGCGACGCTCTCCCCGGTCGAGCTGTTCTCGGCGGCAAGCATCAGCGCGGTCATACCGTGAACGGTCGAAGCCTTCACGTCCGCGCCCGCCTTCAGCAGCGCCCCGATCACCGAAGGCGGCGCGTCGACCCATGTCCCGTACATCAACGCGTCCCAGTCCTCCTCGCCCTTCGCGTTCACTTCCGCTCCCGCCTTCACGAGCAAAGAGACGACCCCGGGGTCCGGATTTCCGCTTGCGGCGGCCATCAGCGCGGTCCAGCCGCGACTTGACTCGGCGTCGACGTCCGCCCCCGCCGCGAGCAGCAGCGCGACGGCCTGCGCGGTATTGTCCTGAGCGCACCATGTCAGTACCGGAATCCCCTCCTCGTCGCGCGCATTCACGTCCGCGCCCGCCTCGATGGCCGCGCGGATGTCGTCGACGTTGCCGCGCCGGAACAGCTCGGCATATCCGGCGTGCGCACGCGCGCAGGAAGAGACGATAACAAGCATGAGAACCGCAACGAAGAGAGAGAGAATCCGCACCTTCTTGAGAGCCATTCCAGCACGCTCCTTGAAAAAGAGCGGGGCGTTACGGACATCCGCATACCCCGCTCCGAATGTTTACAAGCTGCACCGCCCCTGGAAGAGTTGATGCTCCGACGGGGGAAGCGTTTTCAAAATACAGCGGCCCGCGAAGACGCCGCCCTTCTCGTCGCGCCCGGCGAGCCAGAAGTCCGCCAAGCAGGGGACCGCCGCCTCGGTGAGCTCGCGGACGCGGAAGCGGAGCGACCATGAGCCGTCGGCGAAGTGAAGGCTTCCCCTCAGGGGGGCTGCCCATCGCTGCGGGGGCGTCCCTCCCTGCCCCATAAGGAAAGAGTCTTCGACCGGGACGCCGGGCGATTGAAAGAAGACGGTCAGCTCACCCGAGATATCCCCCTTGACGATCTCATCGCACTCAGGACGGAGCGTGCGAGGCCCGTACGCGGCAAGGAACTCCGCTTTGCGCACGGCGCTCGCCCCGGCCAAAGCCGCGCTTTCCTCCGTCAACAGACGCCGGGCGGTGTCCGTATCGCCGCTTTGGGCCAACGCTCTCGCCTCCGAGATGATCTTCGGAGCGATCGCCGAAAGCTCCTCCTCGCGTCTCGCGATCCACTCCGAAAGGGCTGGGTGGATCTCCTCATAGAGCAGATCCGCGAGCGTCTGCTCATGAAAGAGCTGCCACCACGCGGCGTCCGAGAGATCGAGAAGTCTCGGCTCGGCGGCGCAGTGCGCGTCGATCGCGCTTCGGGGTTCCATGATCGGGGAAAGCTCCTTCGGCAGCGCCGTCATCCCTCCCCAGTAGGGCTGATAGGGGTCGCAGCAGGGGCGTCCGCGCGAGATCAGGAGTTCGGTGAAGAGCGGGTCGTCCGAGAGCAGCGCCACCATGCTCTCGACCGTGCCGCCGGTGCAGATTCGGCGTACGGAGGTGAAGTGCGGAGATCGCCCCGCGAAATCGCTCCGGATATCGTCCGGCGTTCCTTCGTAGTGACTGCGGAGCACGGCCTTGACGTCTTCCGGGGTGACGTTCCGCTCCGGAATCACCGCGAACGGGAGCTCGGCCTCCTCGGGGAGCAGAGGCCCGCGGAACGCCGCGATGCCCTGCCTGTGCCGGTACGTATTGCCGTCCTTCTTCCACGAGCCGGGGTCCTGGAAAGAGTGTGCGAAGTCGAAACCGCGGAGGGCATCCCCTTCTTCATGGGTGCTCCATCCTCGCCCGAGGGCTTTCTCCGCCAGCCCCGGCGACAGGATGTGCTCGCGCCCTTCGAGGTCGCCCGCCCGGATGGTGAAGTGATTGGGGAAGAAGACGACCTCGTCGTCGTGGACGCGCACTCCGCAGTAATCCCTCCCGCCGGCGAACTGGATAATCCACGCTTCCTGCGAATCCGCGATCACGTACCCTCTCCCCGGACTGCGGTAGCCGTACCGGCCGACGAGTTGCGCCGCGATCTCCACCCCGGAACGGGCGCTCTCGGCGCGCTCGGCGACGGCGCGGCGAAGCGCGTACCCGATGCCGCCCGCGACGAGGTCCGGTTCGTCGTCCAGCCTGGAGGAGAGGCAGCTGTCGCTGACGATCAGCACTCCCCGCTCGTTGTAGAATCCGTCCGCGTTCGAAAGGCCCCGCTCTCCCCTGACCTGCGTCCAGAAGAAGGCGAGGGTCCGGGGAGGTTGAGGGATTCTGGCCGACCGTTCCTCGGCCGCGATGACGTCGCCGTCGTCCCAGCGGCGGGAGGGAACGAGCGCGTGCCGGACGATCAATCGTCCGGGATCGTCCTCGTTATGACCGACGACGACGCGCCCGGTCGAGGAGGCGTTTCGTCCGACGACGACGGAAGTGCACGCGCGGGAGGCGCGGGGAAACAGAAGAAACAGGATGCACACAGCGCACAGAAGAACGAAAAACAACAACACGCTCACCAGCTCCTTTGGTTGATCCGGGGGCAGCTCGGACATTCGGGCGAGAGCCAAACAACCTGAATTCGCTGCGGCCGGGGTAGTCTATCCGATCGTTTGCTTCAAGAATGCGAGGAACGACCCCCCCATGATACTGCGGACGACGTCCTCGCCGTACCCTCTGCGCAGGAGCTCCGCGGTGAACTCGACGCTCGCGCCGTACCCTTTTACACAGTCGTACTCGCGGTGCGGCCCGGGGGCGGCGAAGTCGCGCATCTCGTCGCAGAAATCGAACCCGAAGCCGACGTGTCCGTCGCCGACGAGCGAACGAATGTGGTCGACGTGGTCGGCAAGATCGCGCTCCGTCACGGTATGCCGATCCGGATCGGCGACGAAGACGCTGCACGCGTTCATCCCCATCACACCTCCGCGCGCGGCCAGCAGTGAGATCTGGTCGTCCGTCAGATTGCGCATCACGGGAGCGAGCGCGCGGCAGTTCGAGTGCGACGCGATCACCGGCCCGTCGTAGAGGGCGAAGACGTCCTCCACGCCCTCGTCGTTGAGGTGGCTTATGTCGATGTACATCCCCAGACGTTTCGCCTCGTCGAGCACCTGAACGCCGAACGCCGTCAGGCCGCCTTTCCGCCCCTCCTTCACCGGGTCGAAGAAGCAGCCGTCCGCGACGTAGTTCCTACGGCTCCAGACAAGCCCGATGCCGCGGACTCCCAGTTCGTAAAAGACCCTCAGAAGCGAGAGATCGTTGCCGATCGGATCCAGCCCCTCGAAGGAAAGAAGGAACGCGACCTCTCCCCCGGCGTTCGCCTCGGCGATCTCCGCGGTGTTCCGGCACAGCGAAAAAAGACCGGGGCTCTCCGCCATCTCCTCGTGGAGCGCGGCGATCATATCGAGGGCGCGCCGCAGCGCCATCTCCGGAATGAACCGCTCGGAGACGAAGAGCGACGAGACGACGACGTCGACATTCGCCGATCGCAAGGCCGGGAGGTAGTCTTTTTCTATCACGTTCTTCTCACCCTTTTGGCGCTTGTCGAGCACAAGAGGAAGAAGATCGAAGTGCGCGTCCAGCACGAAGCTCTCCCGGTGAAGCTCTTCCGCGCGTTTCCGCGCATCATGCGTTGTCATTGTGTCCCTCCATTCGTTTTCCCGTGCTATACGTCCATCTCGGCCTCGGTCGCGTGCGCGAAGATGAAGTCTCTCCGCGGCCCGACCGCGTCGCCCATCAGGATATCCAGAATCTCTCCAGCCTCGGCGGCGCACTCCGTGACGCTGATCCTGCGAAGCGTCCTGTTCTCGGGATTCATCGTCGTCACCCAGAGCTGCTCGGGGGACATCTCTCCGAGCCCCTTGTACCTCTGGACCGTCGCTTTCCCCCTGCCGACGAACTCGCGAAGCTCCGCGTCGCTGTACAGCCATCGGACATCCTTTCCCTTGGCCGCCCTGTAGAGCGGCGGCTGCGCCGCATAGATACGTCCCTCGGAAACAAGCTGCGGAAGCAGCCGATAGAAGAGCGTCAGCAGCAGTGTCCGTATGTGCGCGCCGTCGACGTCGGCGTCGGTCATGACGACGATCTTCCCGTAGCGCAGTCTGGAGACGTCGAACTCGCTCCCCACGCCGCACCCCAGCGCCTTCACGATGTTGCCGACCTCGGCGTTCGCGAGAATCTTGTCGAGGCTTGCCTTCTCGACGTTGAGTATCTTTCCGCGCAGAGGGAGGATGGCCTGAAACTTCCTGTCACGCCCCTGCTTGGCGCTGCCTCCGGCGCTGTCGCCCTCGACGATGAAGAGCTCCGCCTCCGCGGGCTTCCGCGAGATGCAGTCGGCGAGCTTTCCGGGAAGCCCGGCGTCTCTTCCGCCGCCCCCCTTGCTCCTGACCAGCTCCTTCGCCCGCTTGGCGGCCTCCCTCGCCCTCCGTGTGGAGAGCGCCTTGTCGACGATGATCCGGAGGATACCGCCGCCCTCGTTCGCGAAGAAGTACGAGAGCTTGTCGTACACCAGCGTGCTCACCGCGCCGGTCGTCTCGCCGTTGCCGAGCTTTCCCTTCGTCTGCCCCTCGAACTGCGGGTTCGGAAGCTTCACCGAGAGGACGCAGAGCAGCCCTTCGCGAAGGTCGTCGCCGAGAATGTTCCCCTCCCCCGCCTTCAGGAGCTTCTCCGTCTTGGCGGCCTCGTTCACCGCCCTCGTCAGCGCCGCGCGGAAGCCTGCGACGTGCGTCCCCCCCTCGGCGGTCGGGATCAGATTGACAAAAGAATACATCCTCTCGGTGTAGTCGTCGAGGTACTTCAAAGCGAACGCGACCTCGGTGTCGCCGGAGGTTCCCGTAAACGCGACCGTCCCCTCGAAGAGCGGCGTTGTGTTTTTCGCGAGGCGGTTCGTCATCGCCTCGATGCCGTCCTTGTTCATGAAGGTCTCCCGGACCGTCTCCCCCTCCGCGTTCACCGTCTCCAACGTCAGCGACAGCCCAGGCACGAGGTAGGATATCTCGCGCAGGCGGCGTTCGACGAGCTTGGGGTCGAAGACGATTCCCGTCTTGAAGATCAACGGATCGGGGTAAAAACGAACCGTCGTACCGGTACCGGGGGTCTTCGCCGGCTTCGACGAAAGCTCCTTGAAAACGTCGCCGCGCATGAAGGTCATGGAGTACTCCCGACCGTCCCGCCGCACGGAGAGTTCGAGCTTCTCGGAGAGGGCGTTCACCACCGACGCGCCCACCCCGTGGAGGCCGCCCGAGACGGTGTAGGCCCCGTCGCCGAACTTGCCTCCCGCGTGGAGGACGGTCATGATGACCTGGCAGGTGGGAACGCGCTTCTGCGGGTGCGGGTCGACGGGCATACCACGCCCGTTGTCGGCGACGAGGACGCTCCCGTCGGGGGCGAGCGCGACCGAAATCTCGGTGCAATAGCCCGCGAGCGCCTCGTCGACGGAGTTGTCCACGATCTCCCAGATCAGGTGGTGCAATCCTCGCTGCCCCGTGTCGCCGATGTACATTCCGGGGCGCATCCGCACCGCCGCAAGCCCTTCGAGCACCCGTATGGAACTGCCGTCGTAGTTGAATCCGCTCATCGTTCTTCTCCTCCGTCATCCTCGGGGAAACCGGCGAAATCCTCTTCTTCGCCGAAGTCCCCGCTGCCTCCGCTGATCTGCACTCCCTCGTCGTTCTCCGCAAAGAGCCTCCGGGCCGGAGCTCCGCCCGCGTCCTGCTCGGGAACGCTCTCGTCCGCTCCTTCGTCGCCGTTCGTTCCGCCGTTGCCGTTGCGCCCGTTCTTCCTGCGCCTGACAGACAGGCGCGACATACCGGGAATCTCCGTCATCGAGACGAGCGTGTGCTCGCCCACCTCGCGGGGACGCACGTTCTCAGCGGGAATTTCCGCACCGTCGTCCGCGATCAGCGAGTCGCCCGGCGAAAGCGCCGCGACCTCCGCAACCTCTCCGAAGGAGGGCTTGTCCCCCCTGTGGATGTAGATCCCCTTGCCGCCCCGCCCGGAGGATTTGAGCTCCGAGAGCGCGAAGCGGAAGAATCTGCCGTTCGACGTTCGCACCACCGCGAACAGGTCGTCGGGTGCTGCGTCGCTGCTCGGAAGCGCGACCGCCGAAACAAGCGCGTCCTCGTCCTCCACCGCGATTCCGGCGACGCCCCGCGCGGCCGTTCCCTTCAGCGGAATCTTCGCCCCCGGAATACGGATCGTCCGTCCGGACTTCGTGCAGAGCATGATATCGAAGTCTCCGTCCCCCTTGAGCGGGACGACCGCGAGCAGCTTCTCCCCCTCGTTCAGCGGAGTCGCGGTTTTCGAGGTGTTCTTCCTCGACGTGTCGCCCTTGAGCGTATCCAGAGAGGACCGTTTAACGGAGCCGTCGGCGAAGACGAAGAGCGCCTCGTCGTGGTCGTCGGGGGAGACGAGAACGAGCGACACGCCCTCAGCGGCCCCGAAGAACTCTTGCGCCGGAAGGAGCTTCTTGGTCGAGGCGTCGGGAATGCCCGCGCGCTCGCGCGAGTAGAAGCGCCCGTCGTCGCCGAGCGCGTAGACGATGCCGTTCGTCACGAAGACGCTCCCCTCCTCCTCGTCGCGCGGCCTGCGCTTCATCTCGCGCTTCCGGATGTACCCCTCCGCGTCGAGCGAAATCACGCAGGGTGTCGGCTGTTCGAACGAAAGTCGCGCCTGCCCCGGCGCGTCCTTGCCGCGCTTCTTCTCCGGCTCCTCGTCGAGAATGGAGGTCCGCCGCGCCGCGAGAGGGCTCTTCTCGAACCGCGCCGCCAGTTCGTCGAACTCCCCCGCCACAACGGAGTCCAGCTTCTTCGCGGAGGCGAGAATCCCCTTCCACTCGGCGATCGCCTTCTCCAGCTTCTTTTTCTCCTTGACGAGCGCCTCGTACTCCAGCCCGACGAGGCGGGAGAGGCGCATCTCGAGGATCGCCTCAGCCTGAAGGACCGAAAAACCGAAGCGTTCGACGAGTCCGGACTTCGCCTCGGCGACGCTCTTCGAGGCGCGTATCAGCGCGACGATCTCGTCGAGAATATCGAGCGCCTTCAGCAGCCCCTCGACGATGTGCAGCCTCGCCTCGTCCCGCTTCAGCCGGAACTCGGTCCGCCGCCGTACGATCTCGCGCCGGTGGCCGATGAAGCAGTCGAAAATGTCCTTGAGCGTCATCGTCCGGGGCGCGCCCCCCGCGAGCGCGAGCAGATTGCCGCCGAAGGTGCCGGAGAGCTGCGTGGCCGAGTGCATCAGCGCCTCCACCGCCTTGGGATCGGTCTTCTTCTGCATCTCCACGACCACCCGGTCGCCCGTCCTGTCGGACTCGTCCCGGACGGTCACGATCCCCTCGACGTTCTTTTCGTCGAGCTTCTCGGCGATCTGCGCGACGATGCGCGACTTCGTGGCGCCGTACGGAATTTCGGTGACCACGACGAGGTAGCGGTTCTTCGTTTCTTCTATATGCGTCTTTCCGCGAAGCGTGAACTTGCCGCGCCCCGTCTCGTACATCTCGCGGATGCCGCTCGTCCCGACGATCTCGCCCCCCGTGGGGAAGTCGGGCCCGGGCATCCTCGACGCCGTCTCGGAAACGCTCCACGAGCAGCCTTCGCGGAGATACTCCGAAAGCAGCGAGAGCGTCTCGACGGGGTTGTGCGGCGGAATGTTCGTCGCCATACCGACAGCTATTCCCGACGCTCCGTTGATCAGCAGGTTCGGAAGAACGGCGGGGAGGACGGAGGGCTCCGTCAGCGATTCGTCGAAGTTCGGGACGAAGTCCACCGTCTCCTCGTCGACGTCGCCGTGCATCAGCTCCCCCTCGGGCGCCAGGCGAACCTCCGTGTAGCGCATCGCCGCGGGAGAGTCGCCGTCGAGCGAGCCGAAGTTTCCCTGTCCGTCCACAAGCGGGACGCGGAGCGAGAAGTTCTGCGCCATGCGCGCCATAGCCTCGTATATGGACGAGTCGCCGTGCGGATGGTACTTGCCCATCGTCTCGCCGACGACCCTCGCCGACTTTTTGTGCGATCCCCCGGAGGAGAGGCCCAGCTCCTTCATCGCGTGGAGGACGCGGCGCTGGACGGGCTTCAAACCGTCTCTGGCGTCCGGAAGCGCGCGGTCGGCGATAACCGACATCGCATAGGAGAGATAGCTTTTTTTGAGTTCGTCGTCGAACCCAGTTTCGAGTATATTTTCAGGCATGGATGGTCTCCTTGTTCTTGAGGTGTCGGCGGAATGCGTTCATGTGCGGATTCCCGCCGCCGGACGCGATCTTCTCACGGGAATGTTCCGGCATTCGGAAGGCTATTGTACCCGACCACCCCTTTTTTCTGCAAACGGAGACTGTTGAGGACGCAGAAAATCGGAGAACCTCCCCTGTTTCCGATGAGTATTCGGAGCGCTCCCGCCGGAACACAGCCGGAATCCGCGTCCCCTTGACAAAAAAACACCTCCTCGCTACCATTCGCCGTAGAGCGCCCCATGTCCGACACAAGACAAAAAACAGCGGAGGAATCGTATTATGAGACTTTTTTCCATTGTTATCGCGGCGATTTTCGGCATCTTCTCTCTTCTCCTTCCATCGACGGCGGCGGAGAAGCTCATACCGATGGAGGATTTTTTCCGAAACCCTGATAAATGCGGTTTTCAACTCTCTCCCGACGGAACGCGCATTCTGTACCGCGCCTCCTGGAATCGTCGCCTGAATATCTTCGTACAGAAGGTCGACGAGGAAGAGGCGATTCGCGTCACCTCCGCCGCCGAGCGCGATATATTAGCCTGCTTCTGGGCCGGGAACGACAGAATCGTCTACCTGCAAGATTCCGGCGGAGACGAGAACTATCGTCTGTACGCCGTGAACGCCGACGGGAGCGAGGCTCGTGACCTCACGCCGTTTGAAAATGTCCGGGTTACCATCGTCGATCCTCTTGAAGAGCAGGACGACGAAATGCTCGTCGGCATGAATCGGAGAGATCCGCGGATACATGACGTCTACCGCCTTTCTCTTTCTTCGGGAGCCCTTGCTCTCGTCGAAGAAAATCCGGGAGACATAGCGGAATGGGGGACCGACCACGACGGCAAACTCCGCGTCGCGATAAGAAGCGACGGCGTGAATACCTCGCTGCTCTATCGCGATGCGGAAGGGCTTCCTTTTCGGACGTTGCTGACCACCAACTTCAGAGAGAGCGTATACCCTTTCTTCTTCACCTTCGACAATAAAAAACTCTACGTCGCATCCAACCTTGGACGGAACACGTCGGCGATCTATATCTTCGACCCGATGACAGCGAAGAACGAGAAGCTGCTTTTCGAACATCCGGAGGTCGACGTCGAACATCTTCTCTTCTCCCGAAAGAGAAAAACACTCACAGGAGCGACCTTCATAACCGATCGGTTTCAGTACCACTTCTTCGACGAAGAGCGGGCCGCGCTCCAAAGAGAGCTGGAATCCCGGCTGCCCGGATACGAGGTGACGGTCGTCTCCTCCAGCAAGGATGAAGACAAGGTGCTTCTTCACGCCGGAAGCGACCGGACGCGGGGGGCCTACTACTTTTTCGATCGAAGGACGGAAGCGTTCCGCAAGCTGGCCGATCCGACTCCATGGCTTCCGGAGGAACGCATGGCGCATATGAAGCCGATCTCCTACGTTGCTCGGGACGGGTTGACCATCAACGGCTATCTCACGATACCGACGGGGAGCGACGGGAAAAATCTTCCTGTTGTGATCCACCCTCACGGTGGGCCATGGGCGCGCGACTTTTGGGGTTTCGACAACGAGGTGCAGTTCCTGGCCGATCGGGGGCTCGCCGTGCTGCAGATGAACTTTCGAGGTTCCACGGGGTACGGCCGGGCGTTCTGGGAGGCGGGGTTCAAACAGTGGGGGCGCGCGATGCAGGACGACATTTCCGACGGGGTGAAGTGGCTGGTCGATCAAGGAATCGCGGACCCGAAGCGCGTCGGAATCTACGGCGGCTCCTACGGCGGATACGCGGTGCTCGCCGGGCTGGCCTTCACCCCAGAGCTGTACGCCTGCGGCGTCGACTACGTCGGCGTCTCGAACATCTTTACGCTGCTCGAAACCATTCCTCCCTATTGGGAACTCGGCCGGGAGATGATGTACGAGCAGATCGGCCACCCGGAAAAGGAACGGGAACTTCTGAAAGCGGCGTCCCCCGTCTTTCATGCCGACAACATCCGGGCGCCGCTCTTCGTCGCTCAGGGCGCCAACGACCCTCGCGTCAAGAAGGCCGAATCGGATCAGATCGTGGAGGCCCTGAGACAACGAGGCATTGACGTGGAGTACATGGTCAAGGAGAATGAAGGACACGGATTTCTCAACGAGGAGAACCGTTTCGACTTCTACCGCGCCATGGAGCGCTTTTTTTCCAGACATCTGGGGAGCCTCGCCGAGTAGCGCGGACTGCGGTCGAAGAACATAAAGCCGGGAAGACGACGTGCCGCTGAAACGCGGCGCGTTTCCCCTAACGACCGGGATATTCGGAAAAACCGCATTTCATACCCTCTCCGGAGGTGAGAGAGAATAGTGTCGATTCAGAGACGCCTTCTGTTTTTTCTTCTGCTCCTGCTTGCCGGAGCTGCGTTCTACTGGTTCTTCGGCCCCTCCCGAGTCAACTCGTGGAGGATACGGAACGCCCCCCCTGCGGCGTTCGGCCCCGTGGTCGCCTTCGGCGACAGTCTGACTGCGGGCAGGGGCGCGGAGGGAGCGGAAAATTCCTATCCCGCCGCGCTCTCCTTGCTGCTGGGACGCCCGGTGGAGAACATGGGCGTCGACGGGGACACCGTCGCCAGGGCATATGAACGCCTGGAAAAAGTGCTGGAGCGCTCCCCGTCGATCGTCGTCGTGCTGCTCGGCGGGAACGACATGCTCCGCCGGATGGACCTCGACGAGAGCTTCTCCCTCCTTGAGACGATGATCCGGAGAATCCAGGAGGAAGGATCGCTCGTCTTCCTCGCCGGGCTTGAGGGCTTGCCGCTTCTCGCTCCTGTCGGCAAGCGCTACTTCGAGGCGGCGAAGAACACGGGCTCCGTGCTCATCCCCGACGTCCTGAAAGATATCCTCGGGAAGCCGGAGCTGATGGCGGACGGAATTCACCCCAACACCGCAGGGTACCGCATCATGGCGGAGCGCATCGCGAAGGCGATGGCGCCGTATCTCCGGTGAACGATGCTTAGGAACCGACGAAGGCTCCTTTCAGAAAAACGACAAGCTGCTCTTCTTGAGCTCCTCCTCGCTGCGGAGAATCTCGAATCGCTCCACCCCGTGCTCCAGGACGAAGCTGTGGACGAACGTCTCGATCGTCGCCATGTCCCTGCCGTGCAGCATCGCGTAGAGCGTGTACGGCCACACCGCGCAGGGGACGCGTTCGTAGCAGTGGCTCACGAGCGGACTCTCCGCCAAGAGTCCGCCCAGGCGTTCCACCTCGTCCGGAGCGGCCTTGAAGACGACCATCGCGTTCGCTGCGTACCCCGAGTTCTGATGCCGCAACACCGCGCCGATCCGCTTCAGCTTCCCCGACGCGCGGAGCGCTTGCAGCCGCCCAACCAGGGTGTCCTCGGAGACGCCGAGACGCTCCGCCAGCGTCCGATAGGGGTCGACTGTCAGCGGGATGTTCTCCTGAAGTTCGGCGATCAGCCGCAGGTCAAGCTCGTCCACAGACATCACGCCCCTTCCATGTCGAAGAAGACCCGCAGCTTGAAGCTTCGCACCCTGGGAAAGGGGAAGACGCTCGTCAGCCTGAAACGCCGCCTCAACTCCTCCAGAAATGCGTCCCGCTCTTCGTCGCATACGGTTGAGAGCGTGAACCACATGTTGAGGAAGCCGCTCCTGCGGTAGTTGTGCGTCACGCCGGGGTGCGCGTTCACGAAGCGCGCGGCGTCCCCGAAGACATCCTCCGGGACGTGCGCGCCGACGAGCATGCTGGAGTACCCCATCGCGCCGGAGTCAAAGACGCCCCCCAGGCGACGGATAATGCCTTCACGCATCAGCGCACCGGTTCGTTCGACGATCTCCTCTCTTGAAACAGCGAGCTTCGCGGCAAAAACACCGTAGGGGTCCCTCTCCAGCGGGAGCCCCTCCTGAAGCAGGTTGATCAGCTTCCTGTCGACGGCGTCCATGTTCCGCTCCTGAAGCACCAGGGCTCCTCCGCCATATAGTTTCCAGTGTAGGAGAACGCGCGCGCTCTGCACCCGCCGCAGATCGAGACATACTCGCATGCGCCGCACCGCCCCTCGTAGCGCGAGAAGTCGCGCAACTCCACGAAGACCTCGCTCTCGCGCCATATATCGGCGAAGGGCATCCTCCTGACGTTTCCCGCCTCCACCGGCAGGTAGGGGCAGACGTGGACCTCGCCTTTCGGCAGAATGCAGCAGTAGGAGACTCCGGCGAGGCAGCCGCGGGAAAAACGCTGCGCAATCCCCATCTCCTTCGCCATCGGCATGAACTGCGGCGCACAGGTGGGCTTGAGTTCGAGGGCCGTCGTCGCCTGCCGTTCCAGTATCTTCCGTATCATCCCGAAGTACGCGCCGGAGTGCAGCTCCTCCTCCTGCATGGAGCGCGCGCGCCCTGTGGGAACAAGGAAGAACGGGTGAATGGCGTGGACGCCGCTCGACTCGTAAAAGTCCACCATCCTGTCGAACTCGTCCAGATTTTTCTCCGTCAGCGTCAGGTTGATCTGCACCCTCAGCCCCGCGGCGAGAGCGTTGCGAATTCCCGCCTGCGTCAGCTCGTAGGCCCCCGCACTCCCCCTGAACGTGTCGTGGTACTCCGGGTCCAAACTGTCCACGCTGATCGCGATCCCCCGCAGCCCGGCCGCTGCGAGATTCCTCGAAACAGCCTCCGTAAGCAGCGTCCCGTTCGTCCCCATCGCCGGAACGAGCCCCCGGTTCCGGGCCGCGGCCACCAGCTCGAGAATATCCTCCCGCAACAGCGGCTCGCCCCCGCTGAGGATGAGCAGGCGGAAACCAGCCTCCGCGATCGAGGAGATCAGCTCGATTCCCTCCGCCGTGGACAGCTCTCCGCGAGCGTCCTCACCGGGGCCGGACTCCCTGTAGCAGTGCCTGCAGAAAAGATTGCAGCGGCGCGTCGTGTTCCAGGAGATCAGCACAATGTACCTCCGTGCGCGATCTCGTCGTCGGTCAGGTAGCAGGACGGGTCGGGGCCCCAAAAATCCCCGGCGGCGAGCGCCCTGGCCCGGAGATTTCCGTTGCACTGTTCCAGCCACCCGCAGGTGCGGCACCGGCCGCGGAGATGCCGCTTCCGGTCGCGCAAACGATGCAGAAATGAATCGGACTCTCCCCGCCAGATCTCGGGGAAGTCCCTCTCGCGAACATTGCCGAGAATGATCTCCTGCGTGAACTGGTCTATGTGGACGTCCCCCTCCCAGTCGACCGCGCCGATGGCGACGCCGGAGCGGTTTCCTCCGCTCGCGGTGAGCAGCTCGAGCATCTCCGAAGCGCGGTCCCCTCCCCGCTCTTTCTCCCGAAGGTAGAGATAGATACCGTCGCAGTGGTTGTCCACGGTGAGAATTTCGGTCTCCACGCCCCGAGCGGCGAAGTCGAGCGTCTTTTCGGCGAGAAAATCCAGAGCGGCGCGCTTCTCCTCCGGCGAAGGCTCCTCGTCGGAAAGTTTCGCGCCGCGCCCGGACGGGACGAGGTGATACAGGCAGACGCGGGCTATGCCTTCGTCTTCGACGAGGCGAAAAATTACGGGCAGTTCCTTCAGCGTACTGCGAGTCATGGAGAGACGCAATCCGGCCTTCTGCCCCTCTTTCCGGCAGTTCCTGAATCCGGCGATCGTCTTGTCGAAGGCGCCGTCGACGCCGCGGAAAGCGTCGTTGACCGCTCGCGATCCGTCGAGACTGATACCGGCATAGCTCACGCCGAGTTCCATAATGCGCGCCGCAGTCCGTTCGTCGATGAGCGTCCCGTTGGTCGAGAGCGCGGTGCGCAACCCCAGCGTGCGCGCGTACTCCAAAAGCTCGAAGAGGTCGCTCCGCAACAGGGGCTCTCCGCCCGAGAGCAGCAAGGCGGGGACGTTGAAGGCGGCGAGGGTATCCAGAAAATCCTTCGCCTCGCCCGTCGAAAGCTCGGCGTCGCAGGCATACGGCGTCGCCGAGGCGTAGCAGTGGCGACAGAGAAGATTACACGCGCGGGTGCAGTTCCAGACGACAACTGGTCCCAAACCGTCGGCAGCGCCCGCGCTGTTCGTTCCGTGGCGGTACCGCAGTCGATCGCCGGAATACTCGCGTCCGAGCAGCAATTTTGTCACACTGATCATCGAAACCCTCCTTGAGGAAAGTATTCGGCGAGCTGTATCAGCCAACGGCGCTGTACGGATAAATTACCCGATGAGCAGCCATTCGATCATCGGGACAAACATGTTCCATCACGACGCCACAAGCATTGTATTTGTCCCTTTCCCGGATGTAAAGCGCGAAGCGCCGTTCATACCACTGAAACAGGGGCAAAAATCACACGCTCTTTTGATATAATTGCCGCAAATTCCGATGGCGAACCTCGGCCTTAAAGCCGTTCATCGCCGTGAAAGGTGGTACCGAATGCGCTACACAACCGCTCTGCCCGGCTTGATCATCCGGGGTGCCGTGGAACAGGATGTTCCGCTCATCCTCTCGTTCATCCGGGAACTTGCCGTTTATGAAAAAATGCTCGACGACGTCGTCGCCACAGAGGACGGACTGAAAGAGCACCTGTTCGGCGAACGCCGCGTCGCAGAAGTTCTCGTAGCCGAGTGGGAGGGCGCTCCCGTCGCCTTCGCGCTCTTCTTCCACAACTTCTCAACCTTCCTTGGACGTCCGGGAATCTACCTGGAGGACCTCTATGTGAAGCCGGAGATGCGCGGGAAGGGGATCGGGAAGGCGATGCTCTCCCACATCGCGAACATCGCAAAGAAACGCGGGTGCGGCCGTTTCGAGTGGTCGGTGCTCGACTGGAACGAACCGGCGATCACATTCTACCGCTCCATCGGAGCAGTGGCGATGGACGAGTGGGAGCACTTCCGCCTGAGCGGGGAGGCTCTGGAAACGGTCGCCGAAATGTGTGCACCGGAGAACGTGTATCCCAAACAGTGAAGAAAACGCTCACTCGATACGACAAAGAGCGGGGTCCCATCCGAGGGAACCCCGCTCTTTGTTGCATCCTACGCTTACACCTTCCGAAGCACCTTCCCCGCCGCGGCGCCGGTGTACTCGCCGTTCTTCACGGCGAGACGCCCCGCCACAAAGACGTGGGAGATGCCCTTCGGCTCGCCGAAGGGGTCCTCGAAGGTCGCTCCGTCGACGACGGTCTCCGGGTCGAAGAGCACGAGATCGGCGTCCATTCCTTCTCTGATGAGTCCTTTTTTTGACAGCCCGAGCCGTGCTGCCGGGAAGCCGCTCATCTTCCAAACGGCCTCTTCGAGACGAAGGGTCTTTTCCTCCCGGACGTATTTGCCGAGAACGCGGGGAAACGTCCCGTTCGTACGTGGGTGGCACTTCGCTCCGGGCGCCGGAGGAATGCTGTCGGAAGCCACCATGACGAGAGGGTGCTTCATGACGAACTGCACGTCTTCCTCCGCAAGCTGAAAGAAGCATGCCGTGTCGGAACCCCTGTTTTCAATAATGATATCGAATGCCGCGTCGAGCGGATCTTTCCCCGTCATCGCACCGATCTCCGTCAGGCGTTTTCCCTCGAAGTCCGGCGTTTTCGGGCAGTAGAGCATCATCACACCCTCCGGACCGCCGCTGTTGCGCAGCATGTTCTCCCACCCTTCGGCCTCCGGGATCTCCCGTTTCAGACGCTCGCGAAGCGCGGGGCCGGAGAGACGTTCGATCAGCTTCTCCACCCCTCCCTCGTGAATCCAGGGGGGAAGGATGCTCCGGAGCGTGGTGCTCCCCGCCGCATACGGATACTGATCCGCCGTCATGTCGACGCCGCGCTCCCTGGCCTCCTCAAGCAGTCTCATGGTCTCACGGACCCTGCCCCGGTTCCTCCTGCCGCAGGCCTTGTGGTGGAGCACCTGCCCCGGAATCCCGAGGTTTTCCGCAACGGCGATGGTTTCACGAACAGAAGCGACAACATCGTCCGACTCGCTGCGCATGTGGGAGAGATAGAGCCCTCTCCGTTCAACAAGGCCTTTGGCAATCTCCCGGACCTCCTCCGGAGCCGAATAGACTCCCGGAGCGTAGACGAGGCCGCTGGTCATTCCAAAGGCCCCCTCCTCCATCGCGCGGCGCGCATGTCCCCGCATCGCAGCCAGCTCGCCGCTCGACGGCGTTCTGTCCTCGAAACCGAGGACGTTGAGCCGAATCGTGCCGTGGCCGACAAACGAGCCGACGTTGACGCCGAGCTCCATTCCGCCGAGCACGTCGAGATACTCTCCGAAGGAGCGCCAGTTCCACAGGGGCAACGCTCCCGCCATGATAAAGCCGGTGTAGGATTCCAGCAGCGCCACCTTCTCCGGCGTTATGGGCGCGGCGCTGATGCCGCACTGCCCCACCATGACGGTGGTGACTCCCTGCTTCAGCTTGGGGACAGACGCCGGTTCCTTCAACAGAAGGAAGTCGTTGTGCGTGTGCATATCGATAAAACCCGGGGCGAGCACACGCTCCGCAGCGTCGATCTCCGTAGCGGTCTCCGTATCCGGGGGCAGAGTTCCTACAAAGACAACACTGCCGTCACGGACTCCCACGTCGCCCCGGTACCAAGGGGAGTTCGACCCGTCGACGATACGCGCGTTCCGCAGGACCAGGTCGAACCCCCGTGTTTCAATACGGAGTGCCACGCCTATTTCACCGTGAACTTCACCGTACCCAGCGGCTCTATGGAGTAGACGTACTCGCCGGGCTTGCCGGGGATCATGTTCCCGAGCGCCCCGGTGAGCAGGACGTCGCCCTTCTCCATCGTCCACCCTTCCTCGACCATCTTGTTCACCAGCCAAAGAAGCGCCTTCCACTGGTCGCCGAGCGCGTCGGAACCCCTTCCGCGGGTTGCTTCCACACCGTCCAGCGTCATCACGGGAACCAGCTCGTTCAGGTCGGGCGCGTCCGCGAGGGGGATCCGCTTCCCGAGGATCCACGCCTTCGACGAAATGGCGGACGCGTTGATATCCATAGCCTTCAGCAGCTTCATATCGGTGAAGGAGAGGTCCGGAAGTTCCACGGCGGCCGCGACCGACTCAATCTTCGCCTTGAGTTCAGCCTCGTCCTTCAGCGAGGCGTCGACCGGCTCGCCCAGGATGAAGGCGATCTCCGCTTCCAGCATCAGAACGCCGAAAGAAGCGCGGTCGACGACGACGCTCTCCGCGCTCCCGTCCATCGCACCCTCGGGGAAGAGCGGCGCGGCGAAGGGCGTGGAGGCCCCAAAACGCTTCATCGTCGCCTCGGTGGTGAGCCCGGCCTTGAACCCCGCCGGACGCTTCCCTTCCAGGCGTTTCAAAGAATATGCCTTCTGTACGGCGTACGAGCCGGCCTCCGTCATATCGGCGTACTCCGCGGAGAGGACGGGGAAAGGAGTCCCTTCCGATGCGGCGAGATAGACTTTGTCCGCCGCCTGCTCCACGTCCATCGCAACCGCCGCGCCCGCGCACACAACCGCGATCAGCGCCGCTACCCAAAAACTCCGTGCCACTGTTTTCCGAAACACATTCAACACCTCTTTCATAAAAAAGTCGGATCTTCAGGCTGCGCGCAGCCTTTCAATCCGTGGTGTATTATACTCTTCCTTTTTTCAGTTTTCCCGGCATACTCTTCTCAATTGAAGAGATGCTACAATAGTACCGACGCTACGATACGCCTTCTCGGCGGGGAAGTTGGGGGAAGAGAGTTGAAGCGAATTCTTGTTGTGGACGACAGCGCTGTGAGCCGGAAACTCGCTCTCTTCGTCCTTAAAAATCTTGGATGCGAGGCGCGAGGAGTACCCTCGGCCACCGAGGCCTTCGAAGCGCTGCGAAATGAAGTCTACGACGCAATCTTTATGGATCTGCACATGCCGGAAATGAACGGTTGCGAAGCGTCGATGTTCATCCGCCGGTCGGGCGCCGGAGAAGCCAACCGCTCTCTGCCGATTTTCGCGATTACTGGAAGCGATCTTCCAGAGGAGAGGGAAAGCTGCGCATCTGCTGGTATGACCGACTTCCTTGCAAAACCTTTTTCCGGAGAACATGCGGAAGCGCTGCTGAGAAAGCATTGCGGGAAGACTGCACACGATGGACAATAATCCGGGGTGTGCTATAATTGGTTGAATAGATAGTTTTTAGAGGGAGGAGGCAATGGAGATGTCCGGTATTTCGGCTGTACCTCCTGTAAACAGCATCAAGACGGTTGTTCCCGTAGCGAATAGAACCCGGCGTGAAGGTTTGCAGCGCGCCGAACGGGAAGTCATGCGCCAGGAGCTGGCCGTGAGGAACCAGGGCGACGTCACCTCCACCGTCTATCATTACGAAATAGGTCCCGACGGAAGGCGCTACATAACCGGAGCTACGGTAACCTACAAAGAAAAAGAAAACGAGCTCTCCTCAAAGTCTGCGAAGGACAAATCTTCAGCGAGCTCTGCAAATACAGGACCCGCCTCCTCCGCAGAAAACGGCCGCGTCGAGCTCACTGACGAGAGCCGGGCCAAGTTGAAGGCGATCGAACGCGACGTCATCGCGCACGAAGCCGCCCACAAGGCAGTCGGCGGACAGTATGCCGGACCGGTTTCCTATACGTACGCCACAGCTCCGGACGGCACGCGCTACATCGTCGGCGGCGAGGTCTCCATCTCCGCTCCCGAAGGGAAGACCCCGGAAGAGACCATCCAGATAATGGAGCAGGTGAAGCGGGCGGCGCTGGCGGCAGGTTCTCCATCTCCGCAGGATATACAGGTCGCGGCCGCAGCTTCTGCGGCCCAGATGCGCGCACGCGCCGAGATGGCAAAGCAAGAGGCTGAAAAAGCCTACTCCGGCGAAAAAGGCGCACAGGACTTCTCCAGGTGGGGCGAGTTCGCGATGTCGGCGTAATCTGCTTCATCAACATCTTCAGACGATAAAAAGACGTCCTGTTCGCGGACGTCTTTTTTCATGGTCATTTTTGCCTCCCGGTCGTTTATCGCGCCATTCCCGGTCCGGCTCTCTCCGCGCGCATCTCCTCGGCCTCGATACCGGTGATGCGAACAAAGACCTCCTCCAGGGAGGGAGTTGTTTTCCTCGCCTCGTACACCTCGACCTCATTCTCTTCAAGGAAGCGGACAAGCTTGCCGACCGCTATCGGCTCCTCGCTTTCGACACGGATTCTCCCAGCCTCCATGCAGGCAAACGACGCCTCCGGGAAGTTTTCGGAGAGGGCTCGACGCACATCGTCCAGCACGACCGCGCATGCTATGTGCACGACGTGCTTCTCCCGGAGCGGCTGCAACAGATTCTCGACCGTGTCGATCCGCTCGATCCTCCCCTGCACAAGAAAGGCGATTCTTTCGCACAGGCGCTCCGCCTCCTCAATGAAGTGCGTCGTCAGAAAGATGGTCGTCCCCTCCCGATGAAGATCGGCGATGAGGCGCCGTACCTGCCTCGCGCTCGCGACGTCGATTCCTGTGGTTGGCTCGTCCAGGAAGAGGACGCGCGGACGGTGGATGATCCCGGCGGCTATGGTCAGCTTCCGCTTCATCCCCTTGGAGTAGCCGCCGAACTTCCTGAATCCGGCTTTGCTCAGTCCGAACATGTCGAGAAGCTCCGTAGCCCGTTTCCTCCGTTCGGCTTTGCGCATTCCGTAGAGCGAAGCGCAGAACGAGAGGTTCTCGAATCCTGTCAGCTCCGGGTAAAGATTGCTCTCGTCCGGTACAACGCCGATCAGCCGCTGCGCCGCCCGCGGATTTGCGGTGCAGTCCACGCCGCCGATGCGGAGAGTCCCCTCGTCGGGGCGTGCCAGCCCTGTAAACATGTTGATCGTCGTCGTCTTCCCGGCCCCGTTCGGGCCGAGAAATCCGAAGAGTTCGCCTTCGTAGACGTCGAAATCGATTCCGCGAACCGCCTCCACTTCCCCAAAACGTTTCACCAGCCCGCGCGCCTCGATTGCCGCTCCTCTTCCCTTTTCCGTTCCGATCTCCGCTCCGTCCATTGCACCCCTCTTCTCCAGGTCTCCCCCAAAGACTCCCGCAGCCGCCGAAAAAGCAAGAAACTCCTCGACGGGAGCGGGGCCGGCGGGTTCAGCGCACGAACCGCCCCGGATATACTATTTTCTTTCCATTTCAATGTCAAGAAAAAGACGCCCCTCGCGGGACGTCTTCTGTGGTCTGTTTCTTCCGTTTACTGCGATGCTCGGCGCGCTTACTCCACCGTCAGGGATTTCGTCATATCCCCTGATCGGTTGCACTTCGCATACACCTCGACGACCGCCCCGGCCTTCAAATCGCCGACGTGAAAGACGGCAAGAGAGGTCTTGTTGTCGATCTGAAACTCGACGTCGAGCTCGTAATACTTCTGCCCGTCTACCGAGACCTTGAATTCTTCGATATAATGTCTTTTTCCGTCGGGTACGGAATGCGGCGCCTCCACGGCAAGCATCCCGTCGGCGCGATTATAGGACAACACCAGGTCGGAAGGCGGATGCGCCATTCCGGAGCCGGAGACGGCGAGCACCGCAAATACTCCGAGAAGACAGCAGAGCATGACTTTTTTCATTACGCTTCACTCTCCCTTTTCTGTACGATTTGAACTGCTACAACATGGTAATTTTATCACACACGCAGCGCACGAAGCAAATGTATTGAGAAGATTCGGCTGCAATACAACGAGGTGATCGAATGAACGCGGCACTCCTGAAAAAATGGTTTCAGACGCTCGCACCCATCGGCGCGCTCTCCGAAGGAGGCGTCACCCGGCCGGCCTACTCGGCCGAAGAGGATCTCATGTTCCGCGCTACAGCAGACATCGCCCGGCGGATAGGACTCTCCGTCAGCGAGGACTGCGCGGGAAATATGTTCATCTCATTCCCGGGACGCGAAAAAGAACCGTGCTACCTGATCGGCTCGCACCTGGACTCGGTTCCCGGCGGCGGACGTTTCGACGGCGTGGCGGGCGTACTCGCCGCGCTCCTCGTGATGGAAAAGATCCGGAGAAACGGCGAAGATCTTCCTGTGCGCGCCGTCGCCTTCCGGGCCGAGGAGTCGAGCCTCTACGGACTTGCCACGGCGGGAAGCGGCGTCATCACTGGAAGCGTGAATATCGCGCACTTGAAGAATGCCCGGTCGCTTTCCGGAGAGAGTCTGTACGACGCAATGATACGGAAGGGGTACACGCCGGGAGCGTGCAGACTGGAGCATGCGCTCGACTTCATGGAGCTGCATATCGAGCAGGGCCGGGTGCTCTTCGAGGCAAAAGAACCGCTGGGCGTCGTCACGGCGATCGCCGCACCCACGCGCCTTAAAGTCATGATTCTCGGACGCCAGGATCACTCCGGAGCAACCCCGATGGACCTGCGCAAGGACGCGCTCTGCGCGGCTGCCGATATTATTCTCGCGACCGAAGCGGCAGGGCGTGACGAGATGCGCTTCGCTACCGTCGCGACCGTGGGCGTTGCGAACGTCGTCCCGAACGCGCTCAACGTCGTCCCCGGGAGCGTGGAACTCCGGATCGACATCAGGGGAATACAGCGCGAGAGCATCAGGAGAACGGTCGGGAAAGTCCAGCGCGCCATCGAGGAGATCGCAGCTTCGCGAGGTCTTTCGTGTGCGACGGAGACAATCTCCTCCATGGATCCGGTGACGCTCGCTCCCTCAATGATCGATTCGCTCGCCGAGGCAGCTTCCGGGACAGGCGTTCCCTTCCGGAAGATGGCGAGCGGCGCGGGGCATGACGCAATGAAGGTGGCCCCCGTCGTACCGACAGGTATGCTCTTTATCCCCTGCGACGAGGGGATCAGCCACAACTCCGCAGAAAACGCCTCGCTCAACGATATTGCGCTCGGCGCAGAGGTTATGCTCCGAAGCATCTCCCTCAGGAGCAAACATCTTTCTACTGCCGATCGCTCTCAACCGTTTTCGAAGCTGTAGAGGATTTCGAAAACCGAGCGTCGCGGGCAATTTTTCCCAATACACTACAAGTACATAAATAAAGATTACTATCTGAAGAGCAAAAAAAGTAAATTGATGAAATTTATCATTTTGACTTGAATTAAACTGCCTATTATGGTAGTTTAAGAACGAAACATCGATGCAGTTCTCCGACTCTCTTTCACTTTTTTCAGCCTCGTTTTTCCGCGCGGGTTTTCTGAGGTGTATTTGAGCCACAGCTCTTCCAAAGTTTTGAAAAAGGAGGTGTTATCTATGAACACCGCCACTGTCATCTGGCTTGGGATCATGGCTGTTATCGGCGTCGTCATGCTTGTAGTGAAAAAACGCTCTGCAAGCAGAAACAACGAGGAAGCGTAGTCATTCTTCCTCTCTACTCTACAGATTTTTTCCACATCGTTTTTTTCTGCACGCGTAGGAAGGCGGCTCATGAGAGCCGCCTTCCGTGTTATCCCCCTCCTGATCCGGAATTAACAAACTCTTCGCGCACTACCGATACATTGTTATAAGGGGGGAGCGCCATGCAGAACACGCGGCTGAACGAGGCGTCTCCAGTCCTTTCAGTTCTCGCAGTCCAAGGAGGGCGGGTCACTGGAAAGACGGCGAAGGAGCGCCCGAAAAGAGACGGAAGAAAACGCGGTTTTGACGACTATCTCCGCAAAGCCGGGTATGAGTCCCGTTTTGACCAGGAGCTGGAAGATCGTCTCGCCGAAAGCATCGACACTCTTGCATAAACAACGGAACAGCGAACAGATGAAGACGTCTCCGGAAGAGTTCGGAACATAGAAAAAGAACAGCGGCCTCCGCGTCCGATCGTGCGCGGAGGCCGCTTGCTGAAAAATCAGAGTATCAGACTCCGGCCGCCGCGAACACTCCGTCCACGATCTCGCGCGCTTCGCTCTGGATACGGGTAAGATGCTCCGCCCCCAGGAAGCTCTCCGCATAGATTTTGTACACGTCCTCGGTCCCCGACGGCCGAGCCGCGAACCACCCGTTTTCGGACGTCACTTTCAGGCCGCCGATGGGCGCCCCGTTTCCGGGGGCCGCTGTCAACCGGGCAACGATCGGCTCTCCGGCGAGCGTCGACGCTTTCACCGCCTCGGGAGAAAGCGTCTTCAGCAGCTTCTTCCGCTCCGTCGACGCAGGCGCGTCGATGCGCGCGTAAAAAGGCTCTCCAAGGCGGGCCGTGATGGCGTCGTAACGTTTCCCGGGATGCTCTCCGGTGACTGCAAGCATCTCCGCCGCAAGCAGATTGAGGATAATACCGTCCTTGTCGGTACTCCAGACCGTCCCGTCCCTGCGAAGGAAGGACGCCCCCGCGCTCTCCTCGCCGCCGAATCCCATCGATCCGTTCAGAAGCCCTTCGACGAACCACTTGAACCCGACCGGAACCTCGACGCACTTCCTTCCGACGCTGTGCGCAACCCTGTCGATCAGCGAACTGGAGACGAGCGTCTTCCCGACGGCGGCGTCCGAACCCCACCCCGGCCGGTGCGTGAAGAGATACTCCACGGCGACGGCAAGGTACGCGTTCGGAGGAAGAAGCCCCCTGTCAGGAACAACGATGCCGTGCCTGTCGAAATCCGAGTCGTTTCCCCAGGCGATGTCGTACCTGTCCTTCAGCTCCACCAGTCCGGCCATCGCGTAGGGAGAGGAGCAGTCCATACGGATCTTGCCGTCCCAGTCCACGGACATGAAGGAAAATGTCGGGTCGACCGAGGGGTTCACCACTTCGAGGTCGAGCCCGTACCGTTCGGCGATCACGCTCCAGTATGCCACGCCGGAGCCGCCCATCGGGTCGGCGCCGATGCGAATCCCGGACCGGGCGATGGCCTCCATGTCGAGGACGGAGGCGAGGTCGTCCACGTACGGCAGAACATAGTCCTCTTCAAGGACGCACGGAGCGCCGAGCGCCTTCTCGAACGGGATGCGCCGGACCGCGTCCGTGCCGGAGCGAAGCAGCTCGTTGGCTCGCTTCTGGATTGCGTCGGTCATCTCGGGGTCCGCCGGTCCGCCCGACGGGGGGTTGTACTTGAAGCCCCCGTCCTCCGGCGGGTTGTGCGATGGTGTGATGACGACGCCGTCGGCAAGTCCCTCGTTTCTCCCCTTGTTCCATTGGAGAATGGCGCGCGAAATTACCGGCGTCGGCGTGTATCCGTGTCCTTTCTGGATCACCGTCCGGACGCCGGCGGCGGCAAAAACTTCCACAGCCGTCCTGAACGCCGGCTCGGAGAGGGCGTGCGTATCCTTGCCGACGAAGAGCGGCCCTGTAATCCCCGCGCTCTTCCGGTACTCGACGATCGCCGCGCTGACCGCAATAATGTGCGCCTCGTTGAAGGAACCTTTCAGGGAAGATCCCCTGTGCCCCGACGTTCCGAAGGCTACGAGCGAGCGCGCATCGTCCGTGTCTGGACGGACTGTGTAGTAGGATGCGACCAGCGCGGGTATGTTTGCCAACATCGTATGGTCCGGGCGTTTGCCGGCCATCGGCGATACGCTCATCGTGATTCCCCCCTGTTCATCAACATACATGTCGACCCGGGACGGGTTCTCGACACGGCCGGAAGTCTTCCGCGCGCAGCCGCTGCCGCACGGGATAACGATGCAACAATACCAGGAGATTCAAAGGATATTATACTAGAAAATTCTCTTTCATTCACTTCCGTACCTGCCCGAATCCGCAGGCGAAGAGGGGATTGCACTGCGCGCATTCTGTGCATGAGCCTACGGATGCTCCTCTCTGCTCTCAGTAATATGACGTACCCCCGGAGTGTATAAAGAAACAATAGTATTCCAGTCCGGATGGTGCTATTCTATTAGAAAATTCTCATCGAGGGGGAGGATCTGCATGTTTTCATGGAAGCGTATCCGGTACGGCGTCATGTTCGGTTTTCTGGCGTACATCAGTTGGGTGGGGTATCAGCATCAGGTATTGGGAGGAGGACCGGCGGGAATACCGACCGTCGACGCCCTCTGTCCTCTGGGAGGCCTTGAAAGCATCTACAGCTACCTTACTTCGGGCGTCTGGCTCCGCCGCGTCGCACCCAGCGCGCTGATCCTCTTCATCGCCGTCGCGGGCATCACGCTGCTGCTCGGCAGGGTCTTCTGCGGGTGGATCTGCCCCCTGGGGACCATCGGAGAATTCAGTAACCTCGCGGCCAAAAAGCTCGGGATACGGCAGCGGGAGCTTCCGCCCGCGCTTGACCGTGGTTTGAAGATGCTGAAGTACGTCGTCCTCGCCGTTATTCTCTACTTTTCATGGACCTGGGGAACGCTTGCATGGCGCGAATACGACCCATGGGTCTCGTGGATGCACCTCGCCTCCGGATGGGAGGAGATGGTTGCCTCTCCGTGGGGGTACGTCGTTCTCTTCCTTGTCGTCATCGGCGCGGGGCTCTTCATCGAACGTTTCTGGTGCCGCTATCTCTGCCCTCTGGGCGCAGCCCTCGGCATCCTGCAGAAGTTCAGTTTGACGAAGGTGCGGCGCAGCAAAGAGACCTGCATCTCCTGCTCCAAGTGCAACCGCTCGTGCCCGATGGGAATAACGCCTATGGCGCTTGAAAAAGTCACCGACGCGGACTGCATCGCCTGCGGCCGCTGCACGGAGAGCTGCCCGGTCGAGAAAACGCTTCAGTTCTCCGTCGCCGGGAAGAAAGTGTTATCGGCGCTCGCGGTCGGACTGCTCGGCGTGGGCCTCTACTTCGCGGCCTATGGCACGGCGAAGATCACCGGCTACTGGCAGACGTTCGCCTCCACCTCGGTCGAGGCGCTGAAGGATCCTGTGGACGGCGTCTTCGGGTGGATGACCATCGAACAGGTGGCTGCGCAGGTACACCTTCCGTCGGCAAAAATTCTGGAGATAGCCGGGCTTCCCGCCGAGTCGCCCACAAACGTCTCGATCAAGCAGATGGAAGGCGTGAACGACGAGGAGCTCAAGGAGCAGCTCAAGGCCTACTTCGCGGCAAACCCGGCCAAGGCTCCTGAACCGAAGACAGTCGTGCCGTCCAACCCGGACGAACTGAAGGGAAGCTTCACGCTCGCGGAGGTGGCGTCGGGGTACGGTCTGGAACTCTCCGCCATCCTCGAAAAAGCAGGGTGGCCTGCGGACGCCGATCCGAACGTCAAGATGCGCGACGTGGCGAATACGATCGGGCGCGACTCCTCGGACATCCGGAACGCGGTGAAGGAGCTGCTGGAGAATCGCTGATCGAACACGGGAGGACGGAAACGGAATAAGAAAGCGGGGGAATCTCTCCCCCGCTTTTTCGTACCTATGAGCTTACAGGTCGAATACAGCAACAACCGGCGTATGGTCGGAGGGCTGCTCCCACCCTCTGGGATCGCGGTCGATGAAACAGTCCGCCGCAGCGCTCTCCAGAGAGGGCGTCACCAGCACATGGTCGATTCTCCAGCCGATGTTCCGGTCGAGAGAATTCTTCACCCGATAGTCGAAAAAGGAAAACTCGCCTTCGCCTGGGCGGTACTTCCGGAAGAGATCGACGAACCCCCAGCTCTTCACGTCCTCGAAGTGTTTCTGGATGTCCGGGGCGAAGCACGGGTGATCGCGCTTCTTCTCCGGGCTGGTGACGTCGATGTCGGTGGGGGCCACGTTCATGTCCCCCACCCAGACGACCTTCTCCGAAGTCAGGTATTCCCGTTTCAGCAACGCCTTCATCCTGTCGAGGAACCGGTGCTTGAAGACGTAGTCCGCATGGTCGACCGCCTTTCCCTGGGGAACGTAGGTGTTGATGAAGCAGAAGTCGCCGATGCGCCCGCGGACAAGGCGGGTGTCGCACTCGGGCTCCTCGCCGTCGCCGAAGCCGATGGCAAATCCGTCCATGGGGACTTTCGTCAGGATGGCGACCCCGTTATAGGACTTCTCTCCGCGAAAGACGGCCCGATACCCCATCTCCTTGAACGCGGCGACGGGAAAATCCTCGTCCACAACCTTCGTCTCCTGGAGGCAGAGAACGTCTATCGAACGGTCTTTCAACCATTTCTCAAGGATCGGAAGACGCATACGGACTGAGTTGACGTTGAATGTAGCTATCGAAATCCTTGCCATGACGGCACTCTCCTTAGTCTTCGATGTAATCTTCCCGGCGAATGACGCCGCTGATCTTCTCTCCGCTGAAAAAGGCCGCGACATTGGCGGCGGCAGCCATGACCGCGTTCTCCATGTCGTTCTCGCAGCGATTCGAGTTGTGCGGCGAACCGACGACATTCGGCAGATCCAGGAACGGATGATCGAGGACAAAATCCCCGCCGCCCCATGTCGGCTCCTTCCACCAGACGTCGAACCCGGCCTGGAACTCCGGATTCGCCTTCAGGTGATTGTACAGGTCCTCCTCCACGACGAGCGGGGCTCTGGCCACATTCAAAAGAATCGCATTCTTTTTCATCAGGTCGAGCTCGCGCTTGCCGATCAACCCTTTGGTGTGCTTGTCGAGAGGGATCGAGAGCAGGAGGACGTCCGTCTCCGGGAGAATCTCCGGAAGCTCCTTGAGCGTCCCCATGAAATGCACGTCGTCGTTTGTCCGGCCGCTCGTGTTCAGCGCGTAGATCTTGATGCCGAAGGCGCGCAGCAGATCGGCGGTCCGCCGCCCGATGCCGCCGTACCCCACGACAGTGAGCACCTTTCCGCGCAAGCTCGACGGCGAGTAGGAGTGCCGGCCGAAAACTCCCTTCACCAAGTCGTTATGGAGCGGCACGATACGCCGGGTCAGCGCCAGCAGAAGCGCCACGGTGTGCTCCGCGATCTGAGGCGCCCACCCCCCCGCGTTGCATGCGAGAATCATCTTCTGCGGCATCAGGCGGAAGGGGAGGAAGTCGAGTCCGGTCGAGATGGACTGGAACAGTTCGACATCTTCAAGAAGAACATACTCCTCCTCGCGAACTTCTTTATTAAAGAAGAAGGACATGATCGCTGCGGCGGAAGAGAGCGTCACTCCCCTCTTCTCCGCAGGAACATCGTCGAGGAAGACGGCCTTTCCGGCGCCGTCGAGCCCTTTCTCCACACCTTTTCGGACACTCTCCGACGCGGCGCACGTAACGACAACAGTCTTGTCGGTCATCTTGTTGTTCATTTT
>Ga0334883_1001387_pt1 | contig 36234 bp, 49 predicted proteins | sample GraSluR1_MG_6_FD_207230 | JGI IMG/M metagenome (GOLD analysis project Ga0334883, IMG submission 207230) | Sludge microbial communities from methane-producing bioreactor in Wageningen University, Netherlands - Granular Sludge_09_05-R1 | ecosystem: Engineered > Bioreactor > Anaerobic >...
CAGGTTTCCTGATTAGGGTCCAGTATTACCTTGATCTTGGGGTTCAGCTTCAGCTGAATGGAATCCACTAAAAAGCCTGTGGTGTACTTTGGGGGCTGCCATAGTATGTGTGTTTTGTGTGTTCTAACGGGCAACTCATACCTCAAAGGGATTCCGTGGTTAAATACCTCAAGTTTTGGATCTACTTTAAGGTCTGAAATTAATACATTCTTCATAAGCCCTCCCTTCCCTCAGCTCGGGAATATCCCTAACCTCTTCAATGGCCATAGGAACTACCGTGACCTTGTCCGGCTGTACCTTGCCGATGTTGAAAACATCCACAAAAAGTGACCGGCTCTCGTCTAACAGGTAGGCTTGCTGCCTTTCTGTTAGGGTAACTGTAGTCCCAAACCACAATTCTGTTTCCTGGTCACCGTCCAACGGAGCTCGAAACTTATTCTCAACCAGTAGCAGCCTATTATCCGCAAAAACCCCAATGCCTCCCTCAAACTCATACACACCCTCAGTACCGCCACTCAGCACAGTAGCTGTGCGGTAAACAGCGATACCCAGTACATCCACCAATAAACCAATACCGTCACCGGGAGGTGGCCACAGAACGTAGGATTTGTTTGTTTCGTATGGTAACTTACCCCCGGTCTTATCCACCACCGTAAACCCCCATTTCTTGTACAGGGCTTTCCAGTTCAAAGGTGGTGCACTTTCCATAAAAATCCCTCCTCTCTAGAAAAATTCTATGTAGTCAACCTCGTCCGGAATGGTGTCCAGAAACTCTTTAAGTCCGCTATCTTCTTGGTCTGAGGTCTTGAGGCGTTCTTTCACTGCCCGGCAGTCCATAAGCAGGTACTTATCCCCTTTTGCCTTTGCAAAACTCTCTATGTGTGGGGAAATGCTGTAGGGATCCCTAAAAGAAGCTAAAACAAGCGGGGTGTTCACAATGAAGCGGGGGTCGTCCAATAGTAGGGGTTCTTCTCTGTAAGTCTGTATAAGCTTTCCAGATTTTACCAGACCGCTTAAGAACTCCATAGCCGCATCCAGAACCTCGTCCGTGGTCAGCTCCGGTGCGGTTTTGTATAACAGGTATGGGGATATAATAGGTGAGGTGTTTCCCGAGCCTTCCAGGTATGTGTTACTGATAGAAAGGTTTTTCTCAAAGAAATCGATTAAAGTCATAGCCCTGGTGCCTGCCTCGACTTCTTTAATCCTAGTGATGCTCTCCTTTAGTTCCTCCAGCGTTTCCTGCAGCCTCCGGGGGTAGTCTGGGTACAAGGGGTTGAGCATTAGTGCAATCAGCTTGCCTGCGGGTGTAACCTGCTCGTTAGGTGGGGCTATTGTTACATTTTCGCCGTTTACCACGACGGTATCTGATACCATAAAAATCCCTCCTTTTGAAAGTTTCATTGACCAGATTAAATAATTAGTACCAATGGTTGCCGTTGATTTTATCGGTTGACAAAAGATGTATTTTGACAACCAGGGTGTTTATTTGTAACCCCTGTATTTATGGGGGTTACCGCTGTTTTTCCCCTGTGCAGCCCTCTCCGTTTGGGTTTTTGATTGTCAAAATGCTAGAATATGGGTATTATGTAAACCATTCGAGGAAGGGTGTGCTGCAAGTGACTATCGACGGGAGAAACACGGTCAAGCCTCTCAGAGACCGTAAGGTTATACGTCGTGTAAAAGATGCTTTGCTAGCGGATAAGAAGTACAAGTACTACGCCCTGTTTACCCTTGGGATAAACACAGGCCTCCGAATCTCGGATTTACTTTCCCTTAAGTGGGAAGATATTCTTAATTCCAGAGGCAAGATTACCGATCGTATTATCCTCTTCGAGAAAAAAACAGGGAAACGGGCAGAGATACCACTAAACAAAACTGTACAAGGCGCTCTTAGTTTATACTGGAAGCACACGGTTTCACAAACATACGTGTTTGCTGCGGAGAATGATAAAGTAAACAACAAGGAAAAGCCCGTGAGCCGCCAATACGTGTATAAGATCCTCCGAGAGTATATAGTCGATCGCGCCGGTTTTACTGAAGCTGTGGGTACTCATACAATGAGGAAAACCTTCGGGTATCAGGCTTATGCGGATGGGTGGGATATTTACCGCATCCAGGAGTGCCTTAACCACTCCTCGCCTTCTATTACCCGAAGGTATATAGACCTGTCCCAGGAAGATAAGGATAGCGTCTACCTCAAAATAGATTTATAAGGATCAGGTGCCATTACTCAAGTTCTATAAGTTCTGGATGATTGACTAGGAACTTGTTAACGTTGTAAATTTCGTAAATTTCAAAATCGCAGTTTGTACACACAAGTTTATCGCTTCCGTCCACTGTGCCTGAGCACATAATCGTGTCACAGTCGATTACATCGACACTGGCTATCTTCCCATCCTCAACGCTGCCCACAGCTAGTCTTGTAGTCTTTTCTAACCACTCACTGTACGAAAAGTGATCCATTTTCGCTCCGCATTCCGGGCAAGTTATTTTCTTGATTGCGCTCCCTTCCTTGATCTGCATAGAAGAGCCTCCTTTATCCTTTGGCATCAACCGGATTCTCAGTCGTCCTCAACCTCCTGTGCCCACCAGTCCTCCCCTTCCTCCTGGTTGTACGCAAAAAACACAGAAGCCTTGGGATCGGCAAGGCACAGCTCGGCAAAGTCTTTTAGCTGGTGGATGCCCTCGAAGCTCTGAAGAAAGTCTCTCCAAGAAATAACGGGTTTATCGTTTTCAACCGCCCGCTCAAGCAGCCACCCGGTGAAGTGCATAAAGGCGGTGTCTGCTGCCTGGTTAAACCTCTCCGTCGAAACGAAATCATCAGGCCCAGCAACCTTCAGGAAAGGTAGTGACTCAATCTCTACCTCTTTGTCGTCCACAGAAGTAACCACCTCAACGTAGTATGTTCTGTTTGCTTTTTCAAAGTAGGTAACCCCCCTTTCTATGCGTGGAAGCCTATATAGATCTATTGCTCCGGTGTTAGTTATGTACCACATCAGGCTCGCGCTCCTTTGACACCAAGTACAGCCTTGGGACCTTTACAGGCTCATATACATACGGAAGGAAGAGTACATCTACTTCAAGCTGCTCATTGCAGGTACTGCTAACCATAGCATCCGCCCTAAGTTTGCTCCGTCCCACCAAAAGCTCAAATAATTCGGATTTGTTCTTAAACATTCTGAACTCAAATAAGGCGGGCCGCTGCTCCTCAAGCTCTTTGCTATAAACCTGTACCCTTATTTGAAGTCCCTCTCCTCTAGGTCCCAGCAGCGCCGGATAGCACCAATCAGCACTAACCAGGGGTTTTGGGCGGTTAGGCTTCTCCTCAAACTTAAATACTAACCTCATTCCCATAGTGTCTCGTGGCGCCTTTCCGTTAAACATAAGCAATTCTGCGCTTATCAAGCCCTGTTCGATTCTATTCTTCGGACTAAGCAGTACAATCTCTGTATTTTGGTCTAGCCACTCCCGGTTATAATAACCGTCCTCCAACTGCTGTGCCACCACAGCCTCTATAGTACTATTCACAGTTAACCTCCTATTTTTTTGATTAAGGTATCAAACTTCAGCGGGAGACACAATCCGGATGGTTCTCTATAAACTCCTCCAGAGTGTCGTCAGAAGACCAATCACAATCGCGGCATTCGACATAGAAGTCTCCGGTATAGTTACTTAGAAAAAAAGATTCGTCTTCTGTACTTAGTTTCCCAGTAGCCGCATCCTTATTTATTACTTGAGGTATGTAGTATATGCGGCTCACATCAAGCTCACCGCCACACTCCGGGCATAGGAGCAACACGTTGTTTCCTTCCTGCGGTACCTTATTACTGTTCATCACAACACCCCCTTTTTAAGGCCTAATCTTTTTTATGAAAGCCTCTATGCTCTCCCTGTCCCTCTCCACGTCGTCCTCAGTTAGAACAGACGGGACTCCTTCCTCCGCCAGGCAGGCCTTCCACTCAGTGTATAGATCTTCTGCGGCCTCAGCGATTTCTTCTGTAGCCAAGGTCTCAATGTTGTCCACAACCCAAAAGCCTCCAACCGAGGCTGCATTGTCCTCGTCTCGGTCTACTGCAAATACAGCCACCCCTTCTGTGCACTTTATGTAGGGGATGCCATCACTAATTTCTATAAATACTGCCGATTTACCCATTTACCCAACCTCCTCGCAAAGTTTCAGTAGTTCCCTGATGTATAGTGTGTTCTTTTGATTGTTGAGGTGTGTCAGGAAGGCGTCCCAAGAAGTAAACATACACTCTGGCCTCTCTTCCCCTGCGAGCCACTTAGAGAAAGCGGTCAAAGCCCTGTCCGCCGCTTTGACCATTTCGTGGTCACGACCAGACATAAGGAAACCTAAGGTCTCGGTCCTCTTTTTTGGCATCTCTTCTTTGGAGAACTTTAAGGCGGGTACCTCTTCGATGACTACCTTATTTCCGCGTATGATCCCAACTATTTCCACAAAGAAGATGTTATCCCGTCCCTCATAAATGGTGCCCCGCTCTATAACTTCTATGGAATCTACTCTGGTGGCTCTTTTGCGTCCTATGTACCACAAAACTACCAGCCTCCTTTCTCCAGGTACTCTTCCATCAAGCATTCTAGAACGGTGTCTGTGGGTTCTACATCAAACTGGTCCTTCAGCTGGGGGTACTTAGCTTTTGCTATGGCCTCCCCAAATAGCATTTCCAGAGTGTTGTAGGCCTGGATTGCTGTGGTCATTTCATCTAGCGAATAAAAACCAAGCTGCTGTATGTTCTCTTCAAGGAACTTTAGGGCTCCTTCAGGATCAGTCGTTGCAGCCTGGTTGAACTCTTGCTTCACGTTTCTTGCCATTTTTAACCTCCTTAAAAGTTCTTGGGGAGAAGTGCAAATCCCGTTCGGCCCGAAGACCCAGGAACCCGCGAGTCTGCTCTATTTCAGTAATAGAGAAGTACCCCCACTCGTCCTCAAAGCCTTCTACAAGGCCGAACGCAACCTTTGATTCCGGGTCGTACTCGGTGACGTACCAGGTCCAGTTATTACCGGGATGAAATATCTTTACCCAGATGATTTTGTCGTCCGTTGCCACATCTTCGCCGTCATAAAGCTTTGGTATGTATTTAGCCATCTCAGGAAGGATTAACGTGTGTGGTTGTTTTCCGAATCTGTGAAGCCAATCTTCAGGAACCTTACTCATACTAAAACCTCCTTAAAAATTAAACCGGCGGAGGCTAAACCCCCACCGGTGCGAAAAGTGAGATTAGATGTCAAACGAGTAAAGGTAGTACACAGCTGGGAGTGCCGAGGAGTCAAGACCCATTTGGATCAAGTAGGTCTGGTGGTCTTCAAAGAAGTCTTTCAAGGGGACTCCCCCTTCTGCGTCTTCTGCGTACTTCAAAGATGGTAGTATCTCCTTTGCCAGCTTATAGGAGATCTTCTCGTTACTGAATATGCCTACATAAACCCTGCCTTCCTCAACTGCATACCAGAGACCATAAGTCTTAATATCAATATCCCTTCCGAGTAGCTTCAGGTCTTCCGTATTACTCAAATACTTATCGTCACTTATCTTTACATAAGGAAAACCCTTTACCGTGACTATCCCGTTTACGTACACCGCATTCTCGAAAGTCTTAGCCAATGTGGTGATGTTTCGTGTTACCTGTGTTGCCTTTGCCTTGCTTATAGCATTCAAGGCTACCGGTGTTATAGTAGCGATGAGAGCGGCGATAACCGCAAGTACTATCAAGAGCTCAACAAGCGAAAAACCTTTCTTCATTTTTTCCCTCCTATGGGTTGTTGGGCGACTTTTTTGTATCTAAGCGCCTCTATCACTTTATTGACGGTGGCCTTCAGGCCTCCATCAGTTGTTTTGTCCACAATCTTCTTCTTTTTCTGGAGCACGCCCCAGATCTCTTCGTCCACTGTGTTTACACCGAGCAAGTACCAAATGTTTACCGGGTTTACCTGGCCTATACGGTGTGCCCGGTCTTCCGCCTGCTCGTGGTCGGCTGGTGTCCAGCCCAGCTCTAGGAAGGCTACGTTAGAGGCTGCTGTAAGATTAAGTCCCACACCTGCAGCTTTTATGGACAGGACCAGGAGGTTACACTCGGGGTCGTTCTGGAACCGGTCAACATACTCTTGCCGGGCATCCATAGGGGTGTCCCCATTAATTACAGGAGCTCTGTATTTTACGCCCAGAGCCTCAGCACCCAGTTTATGCCAGATAAATACCAGTAGCTTTTCTCCGGTATCCAGTACGCTGTCGATCCACTCATAGACCAGAGGCAGTTTTAACTTCAGAGTCTCCTGCTTCAGTGCTGAGATCTCAGTTAATGAGAGTGAGAATTTCTCCCGGGAAGTGATGTCCCTACTTTCTATATCATCGAGCTGGAACAAGAAGTTCTCTTCTAGCTGCTGGTACTTGTCTTCCTTAACCTCGATCGGGACCACCGACATCCGCTTTGGCGGCAGGTCCTTTAGGACTTCCTCCTTAGTCCTGCGCACATAACAGCAGGAGCGGAGATCCTCATTCAGTTTCTCAAGGTGTCTGGCCCCGGTGTATATGAATTTGTCCTTCCCCAGCTTAATCTTGCAGTGGGTGTTTACAAACTCGTCAAAACCACCAAGGTGCTCGAGGCGGTCAACGATCATAAGCTGGGATACAAGTTCTATGGGGCGACTAAGGACAGGGGTTCCCGATAGCGCAAATCTGTACTTTATCTTTCTGGCGAGGGTACGGGCGTCTTGAGTGCGCTTAGCTTTGTGATTCTTAAGGTAATGAGACTCGTCAAAGATTATGGCTCTTGCGTTCAGGTTTATAAGATCCTGAAGTTTCTTACCCAGAATATCGTAATTTATTATCACTATTTCGGTTTCCGGGCAGGGTTTTGTGGTGGACCAAACACTTATAGTCCTGTCTGGAAGGGCTCTCTCTGCCTCTCTTGCCCAGTTAATTTTTAGTGAAGCCGGACATACGACTATTAAAGGGAAACCCAGTAGTTGGTGTACAGCGGCCAGCGATTGTATAGTCTTCCCTGTTCCCATCTGGTCCGCCATAATACAGTTTCTGGCGCTTACCATATAACGCACTCCGGCCCTTTGAAAAGGCAGTAATTCAAGCCCAAATCCGGGCCTAAGGTTTATATCGGCATCAAGGGCCTTGCTCCCCTCCACCCATAGCTTTCGGAGAGATTCCCTGTATGCTATGTTACCGAGAGCCTCTTCAGAGAGTTTGACCTCATCCCGGGCTTTCAGCAACACAGTATCAGCATTATAGGTAGTTATAGGAAGCCACCAGACTGCTTCAGCCGAGTCCCAGCGGCATCCTTTGAACATCTTCTTAAGATCTGCAACTCGCTCCTGGGAGTATCTGAAGCTGACTGACAGCCCCAGTTGGTGTGTATCGATTGCATAGTCGGACTTAAGGTAGCCCAGCTCCGGGGGCTCCGGCAGCTGACTAACATCGATGTTAAGGTTCTCCAGGTATTCCGTTCTGGCGTTTAGCAACCACCAGATTATGCGCTCCTCCCTTGAGGACCACGCATCTTTCTTTGCCATAACCTGTAGAAAAGTCTTCCCCCAGGGGTTGGGGGCTTTTGAGGCCTGCTGGAGTATGTGCCTCATTTCGAGACAACTCCCCGATACTTCTCGTACTCTTCCCAGCTCCCAGCGGGGGCTCCTGCTGCGAGCTTATCAAATAGCCAGGAAGTGAAAGCCCGGCCTTCAGCCAAGGCCATTTCGCAGTCCCGGCTGTCCTCTCCAGTGCGCTTAAGTTCGAGGTCTATGATTTCCATAATGGGAGGTTTCTCTTCAAGGCCACTATAGACAAGAACATCATTGCGGCAGTCGATTGTGAAGTAAACCCTTAGTGTTCTGTCTAAGTTAAAAATCTCGCCGTCACGCGACCTATAAAACACTTGTCACCTCCTCTCCCCACAGCAATTGCACTGTGGGCGCATATCTTGGATCGTCCAGCACTTCCTGCTTGGAAAGGAGCCGCACAAGCCTGGTTGTTATAAATCTTCGGCCACTGCTCATAACAATTACAGGCACAAAGGCCTTGCTCAACGGATTCACAACAGGGTTCGGCGGTTTCGGTTCAGGCTCTGGAAAGGCCCATTTAGTCTGGGATATTGCTCTTGCAATCCTGTCCTTAAGTTCTAAGTGCTTTGCTTGTTCTGCGCGTACATCCATAGTTAGCACCTCCCTTGGGGGATGATATATTTTTTGGGGTGGTTGTTGCAGGTGAAAAGTAAAGGCTGCCACCTTTGAGGGTAGCAGCCAGACTGATATTTTCGGTGGGAGTCATCCACCAGATAAAACAACCCTGAAGCCCTGTCACAAAGGAGGTATGTTATCTGTGACATTAGTTTTCAGTAACAGGGCTTTCAGAGCACCTCAGGCATTATAAGGTCGTTAACCCTTAGAGGGGTAGGTTAGATGAAGAAACTAATCAGAGGTTTCGTGGACCAATTAGCCTAAAGCCTCCGACGCACCCAGGTGGGTTAGTCCCGGCATACGCTGTGCTCCCGAGGTACTGGGTTTCCCGGTTGTGCGGGTCGCCTGATATACTCAGGCCTTTATTTTGAACAGTCGGTGACAGTTTCGGTCAGCGTCCTGCTTGGCCTTGCTTATCACTTCCTGTGTCCTTTCTTTAAGTTCTTGCAGCTCCAGGAACCTGTCGTTCATCTTGCCGACAAAGTCATCTACTACCTCCAGAAATTCCCGGATATTCTCCATTTGGCGTTTGGCCAAAGTAACGTATTCCTTTATTTTATCGAAGCCACTGTACTCACTCTCCAGCTTCTGTATGTCGGATACAGGGACTCCCAAAACCCTGGCAGCACTAAGTTCATAGTCCGAAGGAGGTACTACCGGGGGTGGTGGAGGTGTGGGTAGTTTTCTTTCTTTCGGATAGTTACGCTGAGGCCCCAAAGGTGCTGGTTTATCCGCAACAACTATAGAGTCCGGTAGAACCTCAAGCACAGCACACAGCTTCTCCAAAGACTCTCGTGATGGCTGCAAAATGCCGCTCTCCCACCTGGACAGGGAAGCCGCGGGAAGTCCTGCTTTTGAGGCCAGCTTACGCTGCGTAAGGCTTTTTTCTAATCTTAGCTCCTTTAACTTCCGATAGTCTAGATACAAACTGCCAACCTCCTTTACTTCTCTAAGCGCTCCTGCAGGGTTTGAACCTGCCAGGGCCATTACCCGGAGCGCCCGGTCGGTTCTCAGGACTTATACCTCAAGGGAGGCCTGAGACGCCTTCCATCAATCCCAAAGGGTAGGGAACAGGTCCTGCGACAGCAGCTCCTGCATATTCGAGTACATAGCTTCTCTTCTCGATTTCTCCTTCTCATAGAAGGCTTCTCTCCGTGCCTTAGCCTCTTCCTCCGGAAGCTCAGCGGTAACCAACTCCATCATATCTACCCTTTGGGCGTGAGCATCGTAGTGGGTAAGGTACTCGTCAAAAGCGTCAGCTATGCGCCGTAAACGCTCATCGTAACTTTTTTTGTCTGTATCCAAAGGGTAGCCTAGGTTTACTTTCAGGTAGGTCCGGAGCATATCCCTTATCAGGGTAGCCAGGTATTCGTCCATACCCCAGAGGTCGAACTCGGAGAACCCCCGCTTCCCCCTCTGTAAAAACCAGCGCAGCCTTCGACAGCTATCCACTATCTTCTCCGGGAAGACCCGGAATGGCACTTTCCAGAACCACTTCTTAATGAAGGTGCGCCACGGGTGGTCAAGCTCCCATTGTTTTCTGGCCTCATAGGCCTCCCTTAGATCCTCAATTGTTCTCATATCGCTCCCTCAGAAAGGCCCGTAGGGTGCCTGCAGTAGCTCGCCTTCTTCGAGGGTAAGTACCTGTATAGGTTCCAGTCCCTCACGGACCTGGTTTTCTGGAACGGTTATGACCCGCCCCTTGGTGGTGGTAAACAAGGCCGTCTGCCCTGGTTCCATAATTAGGTGGCCCAGAATAGCGTCACCTTCGGGCACTACTTTCAGAGGATTTGTGTGTGACATCCCATCAAGTTCCCGTCTCTTAACCATCCTTCCTTTCTTAGATACCCCTAGCACAAAAACTTCTGCGTCCATAAGACTCCTCCTTATCTTTCTCAGCTCGTCTTTTATGTCACTTAGAAGCAAAGCGACGATCAAGACCAATGCAATCAGAACGATCAAGTAACCTTGAAGCCAAGTCACTTCTCTGCGCCTCCTTCACGAGTTCGGGGTGCTCGTAGATGTTTCCCAGAATACATTTGTAGTCAACTATATCCAAAACGGAGGAGGTACCGTCCACTATTATCTTTTTTATGTGAGTAAACTTGCCACTTTTCTCCAAGTTAGCAGTAGCAAGTACGTCCCCTTCAAAAATCTCCTTTCCATCAAAGTCTTCTAAGCCTGTCGACTGCATCAAGTTGAAAGTCACACCTTCATAGCAGGCGCTGCTTAGGATGTCACTATTGTGGTCTTCTGTTCCTGTCCTATAAAACACGCAACGGACTTTTCCATCGACAAAGGTTAGTTCCTTAACCTCGACCATTTCCTTTTGCCGTGGTAGCCAAGCTCTAAATTTTGGTATCATTTCCAGCCTCCTTTTTCTACAAATAGCGGCAATAAAATGAGTTTATTGCCGTACTTCATAGGAAGGGCACCCCCCAGAAGGGGGTGCTTAGTGTGCCTATTAAACTGGTGGAGATGCCGGGAGTCGAACCCGGGTCCGAAACAACCTACGGCTGTGCTTCTACACGCTTAGCCCTTAAGCCTGGGCGGGCTTGTTACAGGTAGATCGGTGGTAACGCTGGTTGCCTTTCTATGACCCGGTGACCGCTATCAAAGGCTAAGTTTACGGGCGGGTGGCAGCTAAGCCGCCATTGGAACTGGTTCGTTGGCATTTCTAGGTTGCTCCCTGTTTCCTCCGGAAGCCCGAGGGCGTGCCACACAGTTTTCAGTGCCCCGTCGAAACCGTGTCATCCCCAGCCGATAGTACCAAATTATATATAGACGCTGCCGTTGACCCCGGCTAGTGGTACTCCGGTAGTCTTTCCTTTTCCCAGCCTTCGTCTGAAACAGAGTTATTGAAGTTTTTAGTTTCTTGATCCAGGACAATCTCAATCGCTTCTTTCAGTGAAGTTACTTTTGCCGCTAAGTCAATAGTTATAAGAGTCTCGTTTGTGGCCGCCTGTATTTTTCTTATAACAGTACGGTTGCCACTTTTTGAGATTATAAGCAGAAACTGGTCTCCCTTCCAGTCAGTCAGCCCAGCATAGGTGTCGTTAGCCTGTGTTATAAAGTGCTTCCCGAGGGCGTATTCACCTTTATTAAGGGAGACTTCACACCCCCATTCCGTGTTTGCAGAGTCATACACAGAGACGAAGAAGGAATAGTCGAAGTAGTCCGATTGCACGTCCTTATTCCAGCGGTTCCACTGATTGGCTATGTCTCGGATCTTCACCAGAAGATCTTTGTACTCCTGGGTTTCGATTATATTTACTTCGGGGGAGGTTATTACTTTGAATCTAGCTATTGGTGCCTTGTGGAGTTTGATGTGTATGGATCGTCCACCCGAAAACTTTTCAGTAGTGACACTGATACCCACATTTGGAATCTGGGCCAGGATGGCTTTCTTAATGTGTCTGCCTAAGGCAGAGATGTCAAGGTGCCCTTGATCTTGGTACTTAATCCCTTCAAAATGTTCCATAAAACCTCCTTAAAGTAAAACCGGTGGAGGTTAAACCCCCACCGAATTTTTTGTGGTTTTGGACAAATTTAGTTAGAAGTAAGAGTGAGTTCTTCTTGAAACTTCTCAAGTAGTTTAAGGTCACATTTAATGCTCTGAGAAAACGCCTCACGCAGTTCCGCTCTAGTGACTGGTTTGCCATTACGGTCTTCAATACTTCCGTCGAGCAGCTGGACCAGATATGCTACCATCAGGTCAGGGTTGGTAGTCACATAGGACACTCTCTCCTCTTCTTCTTTAGTAAAGTTGTAGCAAATATAGTTCTTGTTTCGGAAGGCGATCTCATTCTGATTTTCCGGAATAGTTGTTAGCACCTCCACCCGAAGCATTCCCAACGGGTGCTCCTCTGACGGAACCACGACTAATGTCAATCTTTTTGATACCACGCACACCCTCCTCGCGTATAGGCTCATTCTGCCTTGGGTATAACAGCGCACCACAATGGGTGCACTTCCAAATGTGTAGGTCATCACTACTGAAAGAGTAGTGACCACACTCGCATCTTCGTTTTATCATAGGACTCTGTTAAAGCTGCGCTCAGGTGTAAACCCTTCCGGGTACCTGGCTTTCAGCTTGCTGATATTTGCCTCGGCGACTTCCTCAAGCTCAACGCCTAGAGCCGTGCAGGCCTGCACTACATACCACAAAACATCTCCAACCTCTTTTATAGCCTTGTCCCGGTCAAGCGGGTGGTCGTGGAAAATATGCTTCTTTACCACCTCGGCGAACTCGCCAGCCTCTCCGGACAGCCCCAGGGCTGCTACAAGAAGGGCCCTCTCACCGGGTTCTGTTTCTCTTGCAGTTCTTACTGCGTTCTGCTGGTATTCCTTAAGTGTCATAGAAACCTCCTGAGCATAATGAGTGTTATATACAGCAACGATAGGGGCCACATTATGGTCAGCCAAATCACGGTAAAGGTCATAATAACTCGACCCTCATCCCTGACCAAAGCCCAACGGGATACAATTAGAGCTAGGAGTCCACCCAGAAAAGTTAATCCTCCTATTATGTAGACATATAATAAAGCAACCACGGCTACCTCCTGCGCAGCAGTTTTTCAACCTCAAACAAAGTAAGAGGGTGTAGGACCATAGTGTTTTTATGCTTCTCGTACCAAGCCTTGGTGTTGTCCCCAAACCCCTGAGCCTTACCTGCGCCCCGCCAGTCACACACCATTTCCTTAATGTACTTGTCCGGCATAGGTAGCACTTTAGGAGCTCCGAGTCCAGTTTTATCTTCCACCAGGACCCAATACTGCCAGTGGTGTGGGTTCCTGTGTATGTGTTTCAACCAGGCCTCATCAAAAGCGTGGTCGGGTTTTTTATCCATATTCTTGGAGTAGCCTTCCTTTTCCTTTTCACGGGAGTGCCCGTAGAAGTGGCGCATATAAGGGAAGAACTCGGAGGGTCTCAGTTTGGACAGGTCGTGGACTACACCACGCCAGGGGATCCCCTCTTTACAACACTCCAGAAATACATACCATTTGTGCCGGATAATGTAGGACAGATACTTGAAGAACATCCTACTCACCTAGCAAAAGACAGGGGAGACTTTTCATATCGATTCCTAGTGTCTGCTCAATAAAACTAAAGACCTCTTCAAGAGCGTCATCCATATCATCTTCGAGGGCAGCCTCCTGGGAGGCTCTCATATACAGCTCAGAGAAGTCCCTGAAGATAGCCGGGTGCGCTTCATTCAGCTTAAACACCATACTGACCGTTCCCGGTGTTTTTATAAGTACTGCGGTTCCGATTACCTGCGGGATTGCTCCACGCTTTATTGCGTCCATACCCGTTCTGATTAGGGTACGCACTTTTTCTAAAGCCCTCTCCCCGCTCCAATACTTGACTTCCTGCTTTCCCTCCTCCTTGAACCCGAGCCCAAGCCCACAATGCTTAAGGCTAAACAGCTCGTAATGATAAGTCCCCTCATTGGTACTTACAGTAACTTCCACAAGCATAAAGCACCTCCAAAAGAATTAGTTTCACTCTACTTTACAAAAAGCACGGCACCCTCTGCCGTTGAGTCTTGCCCTGCGTGCGCGAAACCTTACAAGACCATATAACTTTTCTATACCAATGTTTCCAGATGTTTTCATCTGCAAGAACCAGGAGCCCCGGAGTACTATAAAGTACCCCCTTTCTGGGGGTGTTCCTATCTTATTGGAGGTGCATTATGCTAAAGGTCATAAAAAGAACCGGAGACGTGCACGATTTTGACCTAAACAAGGTGTGTTCAGCTATTGAAAGAGCCTTTATGGCTACCAACCTTCCTTATACTCCTGAAATCCTCGAGCGCCTGGCGCTTAGGGCGGTGTCCCGCTTAAAGACCCAGCTCCCTTATGTAGAAGCAATCCAGGACGCGGTGGAAGCGTGCCTGATGGACTCTGGCTTCGATGCAGTGGCCAAGGCTTACATACTATACAGAGAACAGAGAGCCAAGCTCCGGGACTGGGATAGCACTATGCTGAATTTCAGTAAGACTATGGAAACTTACCTTGACAGGTCTGACTGGAGAGTAAAGGAAAACTCTACGGTTAATTTCTCCCTTGGTGGCCTGATCCTTCACGGCAGTGGAACGCTTACAGCCAACTACTGGTTAAAGGAAATATATGATTCTGAGGTAGCAAACGCACACAGAAACGGGGATATGCACATACACGACCTCTCTATGCTGTCCGGTTATTGTGCAGGTTGGAGCCTGGAGCAGCTTATAAGAGAAGGTCTTGGAGGAGTGGAAGGTCGTATAACATCGTCGCCTGCAAAACACCTGTCTACGCTGACAAACCAGATGGTAAATTTTCTTGGCATAATGCAAAACGAATGGGCAGGCGCCCAGGCTTTTTCCTCCTTCGATACTTACCTGGCTCCCTTTGTTAAAATCGATAACTTAAGCCTCAAGGAAACTAAGCAAGCAATCCAATCTTTCATATACGGAGTTAATACACCCTCCAGATGGGGCACACAGGCGCCCTTTACCAACATTACTATGGACTGGGTAGTACCCGAAAGACTTAGGAACACACCAGCCCTTGTTGGTGGAGTCACACAAGACTTTACATACGGAGACTGTCAGGAAGAGATGAACACAGTGAACAGGGCATTCCTGGAAATAATGCTGGAGGGCGACGCAAATGGCCGAGGCTTCCAGTATCCTATACCGACTTACAACATAACGAAAGACTTCGATTGGGATAACGAGAACGCAGCTATGCTCTTTGAGATAACCAGCAAGTATGGCACCCCTTACTTTCAAAACTTCGTTAACTCCGACCTGAATCCAGACGACGTGCGGAGTATGTGTCCTATTTCAGGTAACGAAAAAGTTTTAATTAAATCCCACAGGTACTTAAGCCCTGAGTTGGTTAATATAAGAAACCTAAAGCCTGGGAAGATTTATGAAGTCTATGCGGAGGGTAAGTATGTTAAAGGTCTCTTCAATAGATTCGATAACAAACAAATGGTAACCATAACCCTAACCAATGGGCACAAAATGACTACTACAACGGACCACCTAAACTTTGCGCTGGTTGCTGGAGAGGTAAAGGAGATCCCCTCTTCTGACTTGACAGCAGAAATGTACTTGCCCTACAGCCTAAAGGTCCTTGAAGGCGCCGGGGGCTCCTATAATTTGGGATACCTGGTTGGCGCGTTCGCTGGTGATGGGTCTTTGATGAAGGATAATACAGGTGTGCCAATAGGAATAACACTGTCCCTTAACAACGAGAAAAAGATGCCTGTGGTCGAAAAGATCTCAGATTTTGTTATATCGGAGTTTGGTGCTCGCGTTTCTACGGCAACACACGGAAAGTTATATACATTAAAGGTACACTCCGCCGCCGTAGCAGGTCTTTGTAATGACTTTGTACGAGGAATCTCAACAGAAAAGCACTATTCCGCTGCCGTGTACGATATGTCCCTTGAATTTAGGAAAGGCCTTATTGCGGGACACTATGCCACAGACGGCGGAAACAGGCACAGAATCTATACATCTTCTGAAAAAATGGTAGAATCCCTAAACTTACTGGCATCCACAATGGGCACTACCACAGCAGTTTTTGTAGACGAAAGAGATGGCCGCCTATCTAATAACCCAAACTATGCAGTACTCATATACCAGCTGAATAGGAATAACTATGGGGACACGTGGGTAAAAAAAGATGACAGGCTCTGGATAAAGATAAAGTCTGTGGAGCCTGCTCCTGGAAGTGTAGGCTATTGCTTTACGATTACTGACGGGGACCCTCTGTTTACAGTTGCCACTACAGGAATCTTGACCCACAACTGTAGGCTTCAATTGGACAAGCGGGAGCTTCGCAGGCGAGGCGGAGGCCTCTTCGGTTCTGATGAGTTTACAGGATCCGTAGGTGTGGTAACCATTAACATCCCCAGGATTGCCTACCTAAGTTCCGATGAAAATGAGTTCTTCAACAGACTTGACCGGCTACTGGAAGTTGCAAGCAGGAGCCTTGAGATCAAACGGAAAATAGTAGGGCGCCTGTATGACGAAGGTCTGTATCCCTACACAAAGAGGTACTTAACTAACCTGGATAACCATTTCTCAACCATAGGCCTGGTAGGACTCAATGAGGCCTGTTTGAATGCCAAGTGGGTATCCCAGCCGCTGTTTGATGATAATGGGCGCCTGTTTGGGCTACGGGTGCTCGACCATATGAGAAAGCGCATAGCGGACTTTCAGGAAACTACGGGACACCTGTATAACCTGGAAGCTACTCCAGCAGAATCGACTTCCTACAGGCTTGCACGTATAGATAAAAAGAAGTTCTCTGGCATAATTACCTCCGGTACCGAAACTCCTTATTACACCAACTCGTCCCACCTGCCGGTAGACTACACCGACGACATATTCAGCGCCCTCGAGTTTCAGGAAGCCTTCCAGACAAGATACACTGGCGGCACTGTATTCCACACTTTCCTCGGCCAGAAGATCTCAGACTGGACAGTCTGCCGGTCGCTGGTACAGAAAATAGCCACCGGCTTCAGGCTCCCTTACTTTACAATATCCCCCACGTACTCCGTGTGCCCTAATCACGGCTACATACAGGGAGAAGAACGCACCTGTCCTATTTGCGGCGCTGAGACAGAAGTCTATTCCAGAATAACAGGCTACTACAGGCCTGTAAAAAACTGGAATGATGGTAAGCAGGAGGAATACAAAGAACGCAGGGAGTACTCGCCTTCCTTCAGGGAAGTGCAGAAGACGGTGGAGGACACCGGACTCTTTTTAAGCATTTAGCTAACGGCACGGAATATCTCAACGTAGTAATGTACTAACGAGGGAGGTGTTACTGTGGTTTTTTCTCAGCTTTACAATACTCTGTTAGCACTTAAAGAAACACCTAAGCTCCTCTCTGCCGGGTTGTGGGTTTACACTCAGGCAGAAGTCTCGGAATCCCTAGGCGCAGATTCGATGCTAGTTGTGGTAAACGGCGATGTAGATTCTTCCAATAAAGAGCTTGAAGAGCTATTCACAGCCCAGCAGCAAGAAATGGAGTATCAGACGCGTAAGGAGTCTAAGGCTGCAGTCGATTACGGAGTCTTTGCCTCCGGCATCCTGGATGAGCTTGCGGACAGGGTAGACGTAGTCGTAAAAGAGTACCTCTCTGGTTGGGGTTCTGTGTCTTTGAAAGCAGAGGTAAACGAAAACACCCTGCCCCAAGTCACGCTACTGATTATGCAAATGTCTCTCCTTCTGGACGAGAGTATTAAAGAGCTTGCCAGAATAGCCACAAGCGAAGAGATCCCCTACACCTTCAGGCGACTGGTGCTGCACACTAAGAACTCACTATCGGACCTTCTAACCACAGTATCCAGGCAACAAACGGAAGTTATTTGCAACTCCTCAGGAGGCGATTGTGTTGAGCGTTAAAACAGTTGCACTCACGGTGCTGCCACACTCGGTAAACATACTAATATCCGGTGGCGATTTAACAAAGGCTAAAGTAGCGGGGCTTGCACAAACCTTGCTGGCTCCTCATATAGTACCCAACATTATTATGGGATCTTAGGAGGGTTTATATGCGTGATATATACTACAAGAGCGCCACAGGAGAAATCATCAAGCTGAATGCTTACAGATCGTTCCACCTCCTAAGAACTGGAGGGATGTTGGCGGTCGCTGGAATACCTGAAGGGTTAACAAAGACAGATGTGGAGACTATCCAGCTATTCTCCTCGGATGACCCGTCAAGCGCCTACCTGTTTCTTGGCTGGGTATGGCAAGCCTTCAAAACGCTTTCTGGCCTTCAGACTCTCAGCTATGAGGAGTTTGCCGAATATGCAAAGGGCCGTCACCTGCGTCTAGTAGTATGTGCCCATTGCGGCCTGGATGTTCCTGTTGCGAAAACCTTCGCAGACAGTGAAGGTAACTATGTGTGTGCCTCCTGCAGAGAGGCTCTCGGAGGGGGAACAAATGCTGTTCACTAAGGAAGTACTATTTGAGAACCCAAACCTGGTAAGTCCTAAAGTGATACTACAGGAAGCCGAGGTTATACTAAACGCTAAGCTGCCTCTGTACATAGGAGTAGGTACTGTAGATTATATGCTGGATCTTAAAGGCATTAAACTACATCCGACGGTAAAAGAAAAACTGCAGGCCTATCGAACTCTGTTTACACCCTCCACTACCCAGGAATGGCAAGTATTTGAACTGGTGGCCAACACAATCATAGACGGCGAGTACCTCGAGACCCAAAGACCACCTTCTTTTATAGAAGCTATCCTCTGCCTTGACCTGTTGGCTGATGCTATACCGCATAAGAAAGTAGAGGCTATGCTTTCGGATGAGGTCAAAAGGTACTTAGGCACTGTGTGGAAGTTTAGGGGCGGCTTAGTATTCCCCAAGGACTATGCTTTCCTGGATAAGTACATCTTCGCCACCGTTACTAAAGCCGAGGTAACTCCGGAACAGGAAAGGGCCCGACGTGTTGCTGATAAGTTTGTAACCGCCAAATACCCTGTGAGTGCTTTCCGGGAAACTGTAGACGGCGTATTGGCAGGCCGCATTCATCTTATAGAAGAAGGAAGAAAAATGTTCAAGGACCAGGGCTATATAAGCAAAGATCTGTTTTTCAATATCCCCTGAGGAGGTCTACTATGAAAAAGTTAGTAAGTGTTAAGGTGCTCATTGTGATTTTGTCTGTACTTGTCCTTATGTTTGCCGGTTGTACAAAGGTAACCACCCCAAACATAACAGGCACGTGGACCATAACCACACCCGATGGTGTTATAGAAGTCTGCCTGGTGCTCGAAGGTCTGAACTTTGCAGACCTTTCAGGTCAGCTAGGCAATGGCGCTATAACTAGAACCGGTACTATTGCATTCTCCTACGGAGCCTACTCCTATGGAACCAACTGGTATTTTGGGAACACTACCAGTGACACTATGGTAGGTTTTGTAAGACAGGGCCCTTCCGGGCCTGTTATAGGAGCGTGGTCTGGTACCAAACATTGAGAACACATAAAACCAGAGGACCCGAACAGGGTCCTTTTTTTTTTACCAAAATCTGCAGGTCAGCTGCACTCTATATCCCGCTCCCAGTGCGCCCCCTAAAATGGCACCTAACTTCCTTTGGCTATTCAAGCCACACACCCACGACACTATTACTTTCTTACCGAAGGGTTATAATATATATCCTTATATATAAAGTAATTAAGAAACATATAATAATCATTCGGTAAGAAAGTGATAGTGGTTTACACATCCCCGTCTGTAAGCCTGTCTCCGCAATTTCGTTTTTAGGAGGGGCATTGGAAGCGGGATTGCGAGTGTAAAAAAAAGAAGCAGGGCTACACGCCCCACTTCTTCTTTGCCGCTCGGGGGTTCTTGGACTGTTTATACAGAACCCCCTTCACGAATAGGGAGACTGGTTGTTGCTTTCGTCTCCCCTCCTCATATCTGGCCTCAGCTTCTTGGAAGCTGGGGCCCACATACAAAACCTCAAGCCCTAGTACCTTAAACATAACGCCTCCTCAGTATCTAAGAAGCCACTCCAGGAACCCCAGTGGCTTCTTGTTTTTCACTACTTTCATTAATATCTTCAACCCCTTCCCTCCTTTCCGGGGAGCTTACCCTTGCCCCCGGGAAAGAAGAAAAAAGAAGAGTGAGGGTTTCCCCTCACTCTTTGTTGCTGTGGGTCAGTTCTCGAGGTCGAATGGTACGATCTCACTGGTGGTGCTGCTATTTCTCTTGCCGGCCCACAGGCCAAGAACCAGGCCTGCGCCAAAGCTAGCGGCGATGGTGCCCGCAATCTTCAATACCTTCACTACCATTTCTTTCTTTGGTGCGGTTGCCTTTGGCGTTGCATTTTCCATTTTCACACCCTCTTCCTGTACAGGATTTTTTGTTTTTGGAGCTGCTGGTGCCTTTGGCGTTGCTGGTGCCTTTCTCTTTGGTTCATTCATAATTGTCACCTCCTTCCTTAAAGGCCCTACTCGTGGGGGCAGGACCCTTAAGGAAGGAGCGAGGCTCACGCCTCGTCCTTTTTTGACCATTTATCCAGGAGCCGCGCAGCTTTTACGCCGCATATCACGGCAGCGGCCGCGACCCCTACCAGACTGGACAGGAGCCCTGTCCAGTCCGCCGCTCTTTCGATCTTATCTTTGGTGTCCAAATTAACACCTCCCTTACATTTTCTATACCAATCTATATGCCGTTTTTCACACAAAATAAGCTGTTTAAGCCCCTTTTAGGGCATTTTTGTACTAATACTCTTAGAATTCCCAGGAGTAAAGAAAAAAAAGAACGGGGGCTCACACCCCCGTCTCCTGTGCTTCCTCGAGCGCCGGCGTTTCCTCGAGCACCTCAAGTTCAGGTGCGTCGGTGACCTCCGGTGCCTTCCCGAACACAGCCATACCCGCACCAACGATAGCCGCGAGGCTACCGACGACAAGTCCGCCTATAGCTGCGTACTTGCCCACTTTCCGCCAATTGATTTCCTTGAAATTGAAGCCGCTCTCTTCTTTGACGTAGTCTCTCTCTTCTAGCATAGTTTCCACCTCCGGGTAATTTTTGGATACAGTTTGTGTGTACCAAAAGAGACATCAATTTTCACAAAGGCCTGTTTTATAATATAAATGTGTACCACAGCACAGAACGAACATTCGGCACTTTTGAAATATATTGCCGTTTGTTCTGGTAATGAGAAATAGGTACTCATTTGGTGTTTAGTACCCCTTTTAGCTAACCCCGCAGGGCTAACGGCACAAACTTTACAAAACTTGTAGTATATATGTGTGTTCTACTGGAGGTGCTTCGATGGACGATCTGTTACTAGGCTATAAAACTAAAGCGTCTGACCCTTTTTTTAACCTTGCAGACCTTAATATACCGGCTGACCACCGCTCGATGCTTAAATGGGCAAAGTACTTCTATGCAACTGAGCCACTGGTGGCCGACATCGTTTACAAAAAAGCTGAGTACCCGATTACAGCCTTACAGGTAAAAACACCTAACAGTGACGTCAAGGAAAAGTACCTGGAAGTGTTTAAGGCGATGGAGCTCCGGGAGAGGCTGGTCGATATAGGAATCAATTACTACGTGTTCGGAGTAGTTTATGCGTCCATCTACAGCCCTTTCAAGAGAACCTTCACTTGTCATATATGTAAGTCCGTTGTGGAACCGGTCGGGAACACTACCGTACTGGACAAAGAGGAGCGGGCTAACTGGGAGATAAGGTCAAAGAAGCTGTATATCCACTGCGAACATTGTGGAACCAAACAGCCGGCTGATATTTCTGAGGATACTATCCCGACTTCTGATGACTTCAGGATTCATCTCTGGGACCCTCTGCATATGGTGGACGAGTATAACCCACTGTCGGAGAAGCACGCCTTCGTTTACAACGTGCCTAAAAGCATTATCCAAAACATAAAGACGCAGGCACGGTTCCTGAAGGAAGTACCCAAGATCTTCCTAAAGGTAGCCCTTGAGGACAAGTCGGCGGTAAGGTTCAATGAAGATAAGATCATTTTCCTCCGAAGGCCTTGTTACGCAGATGACGAAAATGGACTCGGTGTTCCTCCTATATTCCACGTAGCTAAGACCCTGTACTATATGGGGCTGCTCCGCAAAGCTAATGGTTACATAGCCGCCGACCATCTAAAGCCTTATAGGTATCTGACTCCAACGATGATGCAGGGCACTCCATATACACCGCAGACCCCGGCATTCCCACACCTAGGGAATCTGGCTTCGCAGCTAAAGGATCAGATACAGAAATGGAGAAATGATCCTAACGAAATAGCGTTCTTCCCTTCCCCTTTACAGCAAAATGCTCTCGGTGGCGACGGTAGGCCTCTTATGGTACATCAAGAGTTGAAGATGGTAGAGGACGAGGTCATATCAGGGCTACAGGTGCCTCAGGAATTTGTGAGGGGAGGGCTTAGTTGGTCAGGGTCCTCAGTCTCGCTGAGGATGCTGGAAAATCACTTCATAAATTACCGTGGCTTCCTGATGCGGCTGGTGGAAAAGGTTGCCCGTCGTATAGAAGAAATAAAAGACTTACCAAGAGTTAAGGTATCCCTTCAAGAGTTTAAGATGGCTGATGATACCGAACGTAAACGGCTCTATATGGAGCTGAATGCCGCAAGGAAGTTGTCTGACGAGACTATGATGGAGGAATTCGGAGTCGATCCCGATATAGAGAGCTCCAAGATGCTTAAAGATGCGAGACGCAGGGCACAGGTTGCCGCAGAGGAGTCCATAAGAATGCGGCTGGCCGAGATCCGGGCGACGGCTACACTGCAGCAAGAGGCCATACCCTCCAGTATTGATATAACTAACCAGGAGGTTCCCGGGTTCCTTATGGAGGCTCTTATGGAGGCTTCTTCCCCGGAGGACATTCTTAATACTCCCAGTATGCGTGGGTTTGTGACCTGGCTGCAGTCCCTTAAAAAGAAGGAGTTCGAGGAGGCCCTCGCCGGTATTCAGGCACAGTTCCCTCTTGTTTACAGTCTTCTAGTGGGCATCATTCCGGTCCCCGCCGAGACACCGGTTGCTATGCAGCCGGTAGAAGGTGCAAAAGAGCAGGGACCCTCAAAGGGCGGAAAGCCGTTGCCGGAACAGAGGCCTCCACAGCGCAGAACAGGCCAGACAATTTAGGAGGTAGCAGATGTCCGAAAAGAAAACAGAGAAGAAGCCCGGTGTAGTGGTTACCCCATACAAGCCTACTAACGCAGGCAGGGTCTTACTGCCCAGGGTTGAGGTCTTTGACTTTGGTTACAAGGAGCACAGAGATAAGTATGCCTGGGCACACGCAAATCCCAGTATAGAAGTAGGCACTGAAACGGGGACTTTTGATAAGGTGGGGATCTACCATCTTGTAAGTTTTATGGCCATAGAGGAGTCCGTGTATGCAGAAGTATGCCAAAGGCTTGATGGTAGTGAGTTTGACCCAGGGGAGTTCACTAAGAAAAAGAAGCCTACGGCAGCCAAGGAAAGTACAAAGGAAAATATAGATAAGCAGGAAGATGAAGACTCTGCAGACCAGCCCATAAGTGAGGATGACATTGTTGATGACGAGTAGTATTCCTGCATTTCAGGAGGTGTTAGGATGAGTTTTTCCGAGATTGTTGACAAAGCACTAATGCTGTTCGATGTTTTATTTGGCTTCACTAAGTGGTGGCCAACCCTTAAGTCAGCGATAAAGGCTGTAGTTGTACTGCTTGAGGGCAGTGTAAAGGCAATAGACGACGGCTCCGTGGTGCCTGATAAGCAGAAAAACGCGCTTCTTCAGATCAAGACCCTTATGGACAACAGGGGCATAAAAATCCCAGAGTGGGTCTATCTGATAATAGTACCTATGGCTGTTAACCTGCTTGTGACGGCCCTCAACAAGTACCTGGGTAAGGAATGGTTCGGTAAGCTGTCTGCTGAAGACGTAAACGCTGCATCAAGAGCAGAAGCGCTGGTTTAAGAAGGAAGCCCCCGTTTCCCCGGGGGCACTCTTCTAACAGGGGGGACTGATTATGTGTCTTGACGATGTTGGAGTTCTCCTCTTTGACGGGCTCTGGGGGACGGAAAAGCTGCTCTTCTTGTTCCTGTTGGCGGTGGCCAACATCGCTTATGCGGCGTGTAGGAGCCCTAAGACACCGACAGGAGATTTAACTTTAAGGAGACGGATGAGGATGTTAGCAGTACAGGACGCACTCAAGTTAATGATTTCGGAGATTGTACTGCTCTTCTCAGTAAGAGCGGCCCTCGCATTCCTCCCTGTAACTGCAGGTCCTCTGATAATGGACATCCTGGCTTATGTTCTTTTTACTACGCTTTTCTTTACGATTCTTAATCATATGGTAGCTGACCTCGAGTCTTTATCGGAGAGGGGAGTTTATGTCGGTGGTGTACTGAAAGGAATAAGGATGCTTACCGCTTTTATGCTGTCAAAACAGGACAAGGCCTTGTATGACACCTTCCAGAAAGAAGTAAAGAACGGTAACACAGAAGGGAGTTCAACAGCGAAGGCAGGTGGCAGGAATGGAGTTGCTTAATTACTGGCTAGGCTTACTGGTAGTAGCAGCAGTTCTGGGGGGTTATATCCTTTGGTGGCTGCGGTTTTCCCGGTCTTCGATTTTCCATATCATCAAAGTTTTCGACTCCCTGGTGATAGCAAGGCACCAGCGGATTATAAGTATGTTCAACGGCGGGCCGGAGTACCAGCTTATGAACGTTACACTGAATGGACTGATCGTAGTCAGTTACAACATTATGGGGATATATGCCAAAAACCCCAGAACGGGAAGCAAGATGCGCGCTGTAATAGAGACTGAGGTGCTCGAGCACCTTGCCGCGGTTAACGCCGCTATGACACTGCATAAACTTGACCCTGATTTTTGTACATATTTCCTTGAAACATACAGACCCCTTCTCTTGGAGTACCAGCTTGAATTACTGAACCTCGTCTTCGAGGCCAGATCGCGAAAGGACCTGTTGTTAAGGGAAGTTTCAGCCGTTCTCTCCTTTTTAGGGAAGCTGGAGGACTTCTTTATACAGGCATCCAGGAGGGTTGAATGAAAAAAGCTACTGCCTATTTGGGGTTTAAGTCGTTTTTTGATGTGGTATCTCCTTCTGAAGTAGGGTCGTATGTAAGCAATATCTACCCTAGGGCAGAAGTTAATGTAAGTTTTGGACCTACCTTCACGGTTATGAACAGAGATCCGGAACCTTTGTTTACCACGACTCTGGTGTCGGAGATAGAGGACCCGGACAAGGTGTATGCCCTTCACATACCGCTGGAGGATGAGGTTATTGCAGGCGGCATTAAGGTTTATCAGATCGATGATTTGGTTTTTCCCTTAGTTATTACCGGAGGTCTTAGTGACAGTCTATCGGGTTTAAGAAAGCATTTTAGTGCTTTTGAGCGGGAGATCAGACGCTCTAAGGAGATACTCAGGCACTGGGAGTTTGTGCAGGTAAAACAGAAGCATCCTTACGCGACTGCCGTGGTCCTCGTGACCACCCTAAAAGAGATAGTTATGGATCTTAAAATACAGAAAGCCAGCGCGGCCAGTCTGAGGGTCTTGCAGGAAATCTCAGATAAAAACTTGTATATTAGCAGGAGGTTTTAAGGATGACAGGAACAGTAAAGTGGTTTAACGGTGCTAAGGGTTTTGGGTTTATCGTTACAGACGACGGAGAAGACGCTTTCGTGCATTACTCTCAGATCGAAATGTCTGGGTTCAAGATGCTGGAAGAAGGCGAACGAGTCAGTTTTGACGTATCCAATACACCTAAGGGCCTACAGGCCAAAAGTGTAAAGCGTATAAAGTAACACAGACCCCGGGAAACCGGGGTTTCTTCCCTTTTATTCTCTCCGGCAACACTCCACAGACTCTCTTATACTCTTCACAGGAGGTGGAGTGATGCTGTTCAGAGTCCAGATATACCATAAAGGCGGAAGTGACGAGTACACGGGGATAACCGTACCATTCGAGCAGGCTACTATAAGGCTGGAGGTAAGCAGCGCTTCTATAAACTACACTTTCAGCCCCAGGCCGGAACTGATGCTGCTACCTCCTGGCACGCGTTTCGTATTCCAGTACCTTGATGACGTTGACGGTGAGTGGAAGGCGGGGGTTGACTCTTACCTGGTAGGTACTCCTTTTAGGATGAGCCCTGACCTATACGTTAGCGTTGAAACCATATCGCCTCTAAACTGGGCATTAAACTCACAGGCCAGGTTTGCCGCTCTTTTTTTAACAGCCGGTGCCTCACGTTTGCCCTCACTTGCCCCTGAGTTTGAACTCTATGGGCAGAAGGCGCCCACAGACATAGATGATCCAGAGACACACCCCTCCCTTGTAAGCTTACTAAATGATGCTAGCACCAGCACCTCTTTTGGGAGTGTTCAGGTTAACCGTTCCAATGATTCGTCTGCGGTAGCGACTATTGTTAAATACTTTCTAGATGCCACCGTTTCTGGCAAGGCACTGGAGGCACGGCACAAGGTCCTGCAGCGGTTCTGGGTAACCCCTTCCGCCGGTAAATGGATCTGTGACTATGGTCTTAAACCCAGGCTCAGTGAAATGCTGCTTGGAGGGAATCCCGGAGGAGGCCCTGCTACCTTAGGTTCCATTATGGGAGCTCTTACCGGGCAAGCAGGGTTTAGCGTGTACCCTCAGTTTGGGTTTAAGGAGAACCACCTGGGTGGCGCCAACTTCCTATCTCAGTTTATGGTTCTACCCACTACCTACACCACTCAGCCTCCTTTGAGTAATGTCATATTCCCGCAGGACATACACGCATTTGAGATGAACCAGCAGTACAACACCCCTACAAGGCTGCTCGGCTATATGTCACCTATGTTGGATCCTCAAGGTGTTGACTGGCCTGTGGTTTTTGCCAAGCAGGTAAGCACCAGAGACCCTAACGGGGCCAGCTCTGAGTCCCCACGTAGACTGGAGCTGTCGGCTCTCGAGGAGCTCACAGGGATACGTGCATACGAGAGCAACTTTCCGGTAAGTTCACTAGCGGCTATGGATGCCACAAATGAGGATCCAGCTTTTTACGTGAACGCGGATCCATTTGGTCTTGTACATAAAAGCCGTATAACCTTACAGGATGCCAAAGTATCTCAGCAGTACTCTAAGGTGCTTACAGACTTCAATCCTTACGCCATTGTCGGACTTCCCGGCGTTGTTATAGTGTCCGGCTTGCCTTACAGAGGCGAGGTAAAGAGCATAGTTCATCAGATAGATAATAGGTCCGGGGCTTATACTACCACTTATATGCTCACAGGGCTGAGACTTCTTCCAAAGACTACAAACGATAACTTCGAGATATGCGACGGTTTTGACGGGCAGTTACAAGACTCCAAAATCGATAAAATTTACTATGACAGCTTCGGTACCGTATCTCCATTGGGGCTGGATAACTTTGCCTCACCCTTCTGGACAGCAGAGACCCGGAGTAACACTAAGGGTGCCTTTACAGACAGACACAGTGTTCTTGCTACGCTACTAAGCTACATAAGCGAGAAACCAGAGGGCACAGCCAAGGCTTTGCTGCAAAGACTAAGATACCGTCCTATGGCTGGTGTTGAGACTTACATATCCAGTATTTTGCCACAAACGGTGGAGGACCTCCCGCACTGTGAGGTCGTTGACGAGCTTGCGGCTCTCCTTATGAAAATGCTAAAAAGCGCAGAGAAGCCCCTTATAACGCAGAAAGCTTTGAATCAAAGGGCACGGGATGCTATTGATGCGCTGGAGCGTTTAAGGAGCGGCTCCCACTCTCCGGTTGTGGATCTTGTACTGGGTGAGTATGGGGTAATGGCTACTAAATTAACTATGAAGGCTGACTAGGGGGTTTTACAATGAATGAACGATTAGTTGCCAGCTGGGAGGTATGGAAAAAGACAAAGGACCAGAATGAGCTCCGGTATCTCCTCAGCGAGCTTCAGCCTCAGATAAATATGGCTGTAAATAAATATTATGCCTCCGGGCTACCCGTACCGGTAGTGAGAGCAGAAGCTAAGAGGCTCACTCTGGAGGCTCTTGAGGCCTTCGACCCCTCTAAGGGCACTCTGAAGTCGTACGTGACCACGTATCTTCAGAAGCTCTATCGGTTTGTTAATAACAACCAGAACATTATCCGGCTCCCGGAGAACCACCGGATGGAGCTGGGCACCTTGAAACAGGCGACTGCAGACTTTGAGATGCGGTATGACAGAGATCCCACCCCCGTCGAGCTGGCAGATGAGCTTAGTTGGCCATTGGATAAGGTTATGCAGCTCCTTAAGGAAACGAGATCTCCCATAATGCTGGGTAGTGACTCCTGGGACAAAAAATCTGCCGGAGACGATATGGAAGTCCGGAACGCCTTTCAGTATGCCAGCTCTAAGTTGAAGCCGATCGAGGTTAAGGTGCTTGAGTACTCCACGGGCCTGGGAGATACCAGAAAGGGCACCGGGGAGATCGCACAGGAACTGGGAATGTCTCCGGCCTGGGTGTCTAACACCAAAGCTAAGATAGCGCAACTTCTTCAGGAGTATTTAGATACGGTGGGATTCTAAATGCCAAGCATAAGCAAGAATCTCAAGGACACGACCTGGCTCGACAAGGCAGTGAATGTGTATAACACTTATGCGGGGGCAGTCTCCCCGGAGCTAGATCCGACCACCCCTTTCGGGCTTGTGGCTCTTGAAGACACCCTCAAACGTGTTCTTGGTGATGTGTTAACAGTAGCCCTGTTGAATATGGCGCCTTCCTTTTACGTTCCTGATTATTGTTCGTATAATGAGCCGCTGCCTCTGTGTCTGTACGTGTCTGAGCTTTTTCAAGGGCAGGCTACGTTATCTGGTGACTGTGAGTCTTTACTTGCGTTACCTTCAGCTCTTAGCAATACGGACGCCCCCTTTGCCTGTGACCAGGATGGGTTCCCTTTGGTGTCCAGCGGCGTATTGACGAAGGCCTTGAGTGTATGCTCGTCCATAGGTGCGGCCTTAACTACACAGCCTATCTACTTTGATAACTATGTTCAGGGCTACTGGGAACGTTTTGCTTTCTTGCTTCTCTTTAAGGAGAACCTTATTTCTCTTATAACCTGGGATAAACCGGAGGAGAACCTAAGGGACTCCAGACTTATTGCCGCTATAAAGTACTACAATGACGAGCACCTGCCTCTTTTTAGCGACCTTATGGAATTCAACGGCACCCAGTTTAATTTCTGGGGTGGTTATATGCGCACGTACTCGCTGTATCAGCATATAATCGCTAAAGAGCCCACCGGCAGTGGTCTGTATAGCGAGCTATCGGGTAGCGTCACTTATTACGACAACAAGTTGTACCACTCATACGGAATCCTGGATGTTGTCAGTCTTCCAGAAAAAGTGGCTATTTATGCCACCGCACGCGCTCTTTACCGGCACACTCCAGTAACTCCCCTCGGAACAGCCCTAAAGGCCTGTATTACACGTGACCTGAGTAAACTACCTGAGGAGCTGCAGTGGTTTATAACATCGACCCTCCCGGTAAAGGTTGTCGCCGGCTCCAGGACCTTTAAGTTTAATATAAGTTGTGGTTTGGGAGACGTGGAGGTTCCGGCTATCGCCGAGGACATAACAGATAACAGAACGGACACCACTGTCCCCGAAGTCGAGCCGATAGAAGAGGTAATACAGGAGCAGCTGTCACAGATAATGAACGATTACGTAAGGCGCAGACTGGAGGAGCTGGCTCGTAAGGTACAAAACTTCAATGGAAGTGAGGTTAACCCGGACGATCTTCTTACCTCCGGGATTAACGAACCTTTTGAGATAAAGTATGTTGGTGGTTCCCTCATAATGACTCACCGGGCCAAGAGCGCTTTTCTTGCCCGAAACCTTAAGACAGACGCAATAGACACCGAATCCTTCGAGGAGCTCCTTGAGTGGCTTACCCCGGAAGCGCGGGGGCTCCTTGCTATAGAGACTCAGGAGGTCCTTACCAACGCTCTTGGGCAGATAGATTCAGGTTCCATAGACTTGGGCGCTATTGTCGATATAGTGGAAGTCATAATAGAGTCCGAAGTCGGAGCCGATGCAGCGCCTATAAGCGACGCTATCAGCGAGAGGGCCTCGCAGGCAAGGACAGAGCTGGCTAAAGCTTTGGATGCCATCACGGAGAAACTGCCCAAAGAAAGAAGAGAACGGAATGACAACGTTATAAAGAAACTTATGGCCGCCGGTGACACCGACCTCGAGATAGTACGCCTTTGGCAGATAGTCGTCTCTACGCTGCTCAGTCTTAGGGTAGAGCTGCAGTCGCTTACCCAGGACCTTATACACAGTGGTATGTTCGACTACATTGTTAGCGATCAGGCGAAAGCATCACCTTACAACAAATTCCGTACAAAACAGACCCCCGATTCCGTGGAGTTTGGTAGGTATGACATCCCCCAGGGTATCACCTACGGAGCCGCTGTCGGCGGCTTGCAGGGACTTATTTGGAACTTGATAGGGAGCAGAGTGCTTACCGCGGACGACATTATGGTACTTAAAGCGCTCAGTCTGGGGGACCTCTCAGAGCTGCCTTCGGGTAAGGCACACCTGGAGTTAATCATAAGCAAGGGTAAGCACATATATGACAACCTGTTGGCTTTCAGGGAAGACTACAGTACCATAAAAGCCTGGATTGTCCGTGAGATAAAGCTGCAGGTTCCTGAGATTGAGGAGCCTCTGGCGTTTGACGATGTGGTGGTTGACACGGCAGTTGATTTCACCGAGGAGCTCATAGAAGAGGCTGTTTCCTACCACATAGGGGTGGAGACAGCCTTGACCTCCCCCTTACTAACGACCGCCAGTTACGTGCTATTAAGGGCTGACCGTCCTAACCTAAGGGTTATTTACAGGCTGGTAGGCCCTACCCTTGAGAATGTTAGTGGAAAATACAGCTGGGACGACCTTACTCCTTATGTAGGCGTTGGGATTATCGAGGGTTACGCAACTACCTCAAACACCAGAGCTGTGGTTTCCGTAAGCACAGACCCCGAGCTGGGTGCGGTAGTTAAGACCCTTATTTATAAGCTTACGCAAGCGGGCTATGTTGAAAAGGACCTTACTACCCCGGAAAAGACCGTGGGGCATCTGGTGTCCCTGTATCTGGGTGTGGTCGGGGTTGAGGACCTAACCTCAGTTGATAGTCTTGCTGCTATCTTATTTGAGCCTACCCGGCAGGCTATGTCAGGTATTACCGAGGTCCAGCAGGTACTTGATGCTATACAGAGAAGGGACTACGATGAGGTTCAGGCAGCGGCAGAACGCGTCGCCGAGAAACGCCGTGCCCATCTAGATACCATAGAGAAATTCATAGAGGACTCGGTAAGCTCACCCGATCTACAGCCCTGGCAGAAAAACTACTTAGAGACTCTTCTGGGTTTCATAGAGGGAATCGATGCGTCCACGAGCGATGTTTACTTGCAGGAGGTCGCGGACACCACTTTCGAGGACTTCGGCTCGGTGGAAACGCCCAGCACTCCGCAGGTCATCGCAGATAGCCCCGTAACACCTCAGGACGCTTCCACTGACCTGGTACTGAACACGGAAGCCTGGGACAGCATACAGGCTCCGGAATACCTGAAGATAAAGCCCTTCAGGACGCCAAAGAAGACCTCTGTCCGGGTGGACTACGGAGAGCTTCTGCACAGAGCATTGAACACCAGAACCGGGCTTACCTTATTGATTGAGGATGCCTCCATAGACCTTATGCTTCAAAACTATTCGTTAACCGAGGCGTTCCCCACCCACATAATTCAGAAGATAGGGGGATCCACTAAAGTGAGGGGTATGGAAGGACCTGCAAGGTTGGCGCTGAATTGTGCTGTACCTTCTACCGGCGATGTAAGCCCGGTTAAGATTATGGCGCTTGCCCTGTTATTATCCGATCCTTCTATATACGACCAGGTAAAGTTACGGATCAACCTGGACGCTTACACTTATGGCCCCGGAGGCAAGACGTTCCCTATGATCTTCTCAGACATTCAGGTTGTCGTCAATTATGAAGAACTCAGCACCAGCTTGTATTTATCAGGCTATGCTGACGAGGCCTTCATATAATGAGGTGCTAGCGTGTTTTTACCTTATGTAAGACCCACAAAAGAGCAATTACTCGAGATTATGAGGAATCCTGGAGGCCCCCGGAGCTTCAAAGAAGGGGAGGGAGACCTCGCACTATACAAGATACTGGACATAAGCACCTTACGGGCGTTTAAGCCTTTTATGGAATACGTAGAATCTCCGTATTTTGTCACTTCTGCTAACTACGATGCCAGAATACAGTCCCTGAACATAGGGGCTACTCTCGATGTAAGCACCGAGCTTACCTACTCGCAGGAGGATGCACCCAGGCTTACAACGACTGTCGTTAATTCGTCCATTCCCAAGATTTCCCTTAGTGTCAATCTGCTTGTGTTTGACATCGTACCAAAGGAAGCCCTCGAAAAGGACACCATAGCACATAACCTCGAGAAGTTTATAAGGAGTGTGCGCAGGCATAAGTACATTATTTCCAGAAATGAATTGGAGACGGCCAGATATACTCTGCTAGAAACTTTGCATACCTTGCATCCAACCACTTCTTATACCGAAGAGCTTCTGGAGGACGAGATTAGGACTGGTTCCTACTATCTAGGGCTGGTGCTTAAAGATAAGGGTTTCCTGGTTGAAGTGACCTCTGTGTCTGCGACTAAAGATGCGTCGTCACCCTATACCAAGACGATGGGCTTCTCAGGCATAGTAGAGACCTACACCTTCCCCACAGGAGTTGATGCTGAATGAAATGCCCGGCAGATATAAGTAAATACACGGTGACCCTTGAGAAGCTCCGGCTTATGCTGGCTGATGACAAAAAGAAAGCCTTTGAAGGATCCTCTAAAGCCGAGCGGTCTCAGGAAGCGCTCAGGTGTACTTTCATCATCGCCCGAGACCTCGGTCTCCTGGACTTGACGCTGGGTTCTATATTGAACTCCATACCCGACGAAGGTGTTCGGAAGTCCTTAGGCCTTGCCTTCGATATGGTTCAGGCTTATGTAAACGGTACAGAGTTTACCTTCGACCTCGATATTGACGCCGTGCGAAAGTCCCTTGACACCCTTATGGCTTCCGTACAGTTAAAGAACGTTGACGCTATACTTGATGATCTTGCTCAACAAATCAATAATCTTAAGAAAGCATACAATGATTTCAAGAAAGCGACGGCGAAAAAGATAGTCACTACTGATGAAAAGAAATTAGATCCCTGGAAGGTAGATAATGCAGCCTCTTTAGCGGTAACTAAGCTGGAGACGGCTATCGAGATTCTTGACAGGGTCAGGCAGGGAAAGACAACAGGCCCGGCGATCGAGGCACTGGAAGAGGCGGACAAGGCTATTCTAGAAGCCCTCCTTCTTACGGAGGACACTACTATCCGGGAGCTTGAAAAGCTGGACATAGCAAAGACCTGGCTTGCACTTGACAGGGCTATAAACTCACTGGGTGGCTACTTACAGCGAAGTTGGTGGGAGAAGGAACTGGAAGCCTCCCCTAACATAAAAAAGCTGGTTGACGGGTCCACCGTAGCCTTTGACACTATGCTGGCTATGGTTGGTATCAAGAAGCACACCGAGGAAACAAAGGCTTTTAAGGAGTGGGTATCCAGTAAGTCGCAGGAGTGGTGGCTTGGGTTTGTGCAGGGGGTAGCATCAGGAGACTTCCTGGACACGCTGGCGAGTGAGGTTCAGTCGTCTAATAGAGTCTACTATCAGCTGGAGGACCTTATGTCAAAGCTGCTGGACGCTAGCTCAAGTCTCAGAGGGAGTGCACTACTATACAAGACCTCCAGGGTGTTCCTTTACCAACTACAAGACAGTCTTAATGAGTCAAAGGCAGCTGTGGGTTATGCTAAGGCTCAGCTTAAACACAGTCTGGGCGACTACGTAATAGGGGAAAAGAGTAAAGTCAATATCAGTACTTCTCTGGTCATAGGGCTGGCCAAGACCGCCTTCGCAGCTGTAGGCCCCGATCTGGCTATTATGAGCGGAACATTGTCCTTAGCCATAGGAGAGCTTAAGAAAAATTTCCTCGATCCGGCTATGAAGGATATGACCCAATTTTTTAACGTGGTGACTGAGGTCAAGACTAAGGCGCTCACAGCGGAGCAGCTGCTGCTGTCAGAGAGTGAGCAGGAGGAGCTCAGGAGCTATGTGAGGACCGTAGTTGAGGCCTTGCAGGCGCTTGATCTGTTTGGGATGCTTACTGGAAACCTCGATGGTTTCCTTAGTCAGATAAAAGGGCTTAAGACTGCTCTGGGGGATGCTTCAGGGTTTGGAATGAATCTACTTAAAAAGATAACTCCCACCCTTGGGCCTGTGCTTATGAAGGCCGTTTACCAGTATGCCAAGAGTAAATTCCCGGAGGTCCCCTTTGACGATATGCTGAATTACTTCGCCTGCATCACCCAAATCCTTGGTGTTACACTGAGGTCAGAACAGGACATTGAGAGTTTCAAGAAACTACTCTTCAGGTAGGGGGTCCATATGGAATTCAGGTTTTTCAACCCGACAACCGGGAAGCCAGACCCCGATCTATCGGTGGTCTGCACGGGAGTAGACGCTATGTACCAGCGGTTGGCCTACTCGCTTTTTATGACAATTGCCAACATACAGGATCAGCACACCGGTACCGGCTCTACGTGGGACCTCTTTCAAAAAGCCGGTTTAGAGAACAGGAAAAGGTACATAACCAGCTGGGTGAATACTGCCGTCAACAAGGTCAGGATGTCAGACACCTCGCTTAAGAGGGACCTCTCAGAGGCTCTGGGAGAGTACAAAATATCTGGTATCGAGGTCAGGGGGACAGACGTGTTAATCACCATAGAGGCCCAAACAAAGGCAGGTATAGTAACGACCGCTATTCTAAGCGCAACGGGAGGTTAATTATGTTTGATATACTGGACTCCAATCCTTCAGCAGTGTTCAGGGGGCTTATTGCAAAGTACTTTCCGGAGGTACCTAGTGGCCCTGACTCGCCGACATACACGTACCTTATAGCTCCTATAGAGGTGCTCTTCAAGTCTTACCACGACACTATAAAGAGAGAGCTGGAGGAGTTTAGGAAACTGGTTAGAGGTGATGTTAGCAGGGAGTATGTTGAGAGACTGCCTAATTCCACTTTGGATTTTTATGGTGCTTTACAAGGGCTCTCCAGACTTGAAGCGCAGCCTTCCTGGGGTGTCTTGAAGGTTACCCTGAGCACTACCGTAACTCCGGGGACCCGGCTCAGCTTTCCGGAGATGAACTTCATTTCTGGCACGGGGACCTACAAAACGGTTGCTACTTCCTCGGTAGTACCCTCTTCCCGCATCATATATTTGACCTACAAGGCAGTAACGGCCACTTCCGGTAAACTACCTTACGGCATCTCCGTGGCTCTGGGGAACACTCTGGTTCAGTCGGCACTTGTGTATCTGTCTTCCGATGGTACTCAGACTGAGGACAACTGGAGCTATTTCAGCCGCATAAGAAACTATATAACGGGCAGGGTAAGTCCAGGAAAGAACATACTCACTACCGCAGCACAGATACTTGCAGGCTCTAAGGACTTCGCCATAGTCGGTAAGGATAATCGTATGTTCAGGGACATAGTGGCCTTTGGTAACCCGCCTACTTACGCACACCTTGGTGGTATGATAGACACTTATATAAAGACCGGTAATGTAGTGTACGGGTCGGTCATAGAACAGATCCACGGTCTTACGGAAACCGAAAAGAGCCTGGTCCTCATCCCGAGGACGATGTACCTTGATTATGGAGTCGTGCTGGTAAACGGTACGGTCCGGGCAGTTGACTACCCGGGGACGGGCACCTTCCTAGAGACTTATATGGATTCTGACGATAAACGATATAACCTTCCTCTGGGAATCCCGGTACTCGATCTCAGGTCAGTATTTCCGGGTGCTATCCTGAATGTTACTGAGATAAGAGTAGGAGGTACCGTGCTTAATGAAGGCACAGACTACCTTATAGTCTCCGGAGACAGGGGAGCTACCTTCACTTCCGGAAATAAGCTGCTTGCCATATTCAACCCGGCCACGGTTAGCTCAGGTGTGAATGCTACGGTTAAAGGTATGTATGTTAATAACTGGGGAGATGCCGACAAGGCTTTCAGGACCCTCACAGAGGACCTTATAGGCATAGATGCCATAGTAAAGCCTTATATGCCCATATGTGTAGAGATCTCCCTCGTTCTGGGCAACTCAGAGGTCACTGTGGATAAGAACCAGCTAGTAAATCAGATAAACGGAGAAGCCTCCTTCGATCTTGGAAGAGTGTTAAGTAGCATAACGGAACGCGGCGGACTTATCCAGTCCTACTCAACTAAGCTGACCCTCAGGTCCCCGACGTTTAAGGATTATGTTATTTCCGGAGCTACCGCGGCCACCCCGCACAGCTTCGCGCCGCTGGGTGTGTCCTTTACAGACCTCTACAGGTTCTACACCGCACCCGAGCTGATAACGGTCAGCTATATGGGAGGCTGATTATGAGCCT